>Ga0172372_10000156_pt1 | contig 103842 bp, 90 predicted proteins | sample LakKiv5m_2_FD_114544 | JGI IMG/M metagenome (GOLD analysis project Ga0172372, IMG submission 114544) | Freshwater microbial communities from Kabuno Bay, South-Kivu, Congo - kab_092012_9.5m | ecosystem: Environmental > Aquatic > Freshwater > Lake | place: Democratic Republic of the Congo... | reverse complement strand
GATACTGCAATTCAAGTTAGAACTGATCACTTTGATGGTCCACTTGCTCTATTACTTCATCTTATTGAAAAGGAGGAGATGAGCATTAAGTCTCTTGATATGAGAGTCATTACTGGTCAGTACCTGTCTTTCATAACGCAAATGCAAGAGATGAACTTCGATATGGCAGGCGATTATTTATATCTTGCTGCTACTCTGCTTTTTTTAAAGTCCAATGCATGTATTAGTGACGAAGATCAAGCAACTCTTGCCCAATTTGGCGAAGGCAATAATCTTAATATTACAAGTCAGGCAGAACTCATTCGTAGGCTTGAAGAGCTACAGCATTTTCAAAGAATGGCACAAAAGTTGTGGAACCTTCCCAAGAAAGGGCATCAAGTTTTTACTCATCCTAAAATTGATCGCAAGGTTATAGTCAATTCGATTCTCACACCTATGGAAATGCAAACTTTAACCATGGCGATGATTGACATTCTTCGTCGAGAGAAACGTAAGTTCGCGGTAGTAAGGCGAGATCGGCTTTCAATCAAAGAAAAATTACAGTCATTAAAGAAATTACTGAAGTCGGGAGAGAGCACTGATTTAGATCAACTCATTGATTGTGATGGAACTCGTTCAACTGAGAATATTGTAATTACTTTTATTTCAGTGTTGGAGCTTGCTCGATTAAGAAAGTTGTCCATTTTTCAAAATGAATCAAATTCGAAAGTGTATATAAACGTATTGGAAAGCTTAGAAAATTTAGATGTAAGCCAGGCCACAGGTTTTGATGAAGAACAAGGTAGCAATGGCGCTGCCCCTGAAGCTTCGAATGCAGAATTGTCTAAAGCAGAGCAAGAAGAGCAAGTTGCCCCTGCGCCAGTAGAAGTCGCTTTCACGGGTGAAGTTGATCCAGATGAATCAATTGATGATTCAAGCCAAATAGATGAAGACCTCATCAAGGACCTTCGGGCCGAGATTGAAATGGATCATTTAAATGATAAAGAACTAGAAGCTCAACCGGAAGATTCTGATAACAAAAATTCATCTTTAAGCACCCTTGAAACTTTGGGAGCCCAAAACGCCCAACATTCGCAAGATTCTAATTTCCCATCCAGCGCAAGCGAGGAAGAGAGTTGGAAGGGAAAAGATGACGATATCCTTCAGTAATAAATAAGTTAATTTAAGGAGAATTCATGGACCAGAATAATGAAAATCAAGCAGCTCCAGGAGACAATGAGATGATCTCAATTCCTGAAGCAGTAAGTGCAATCGTTGATCAAATGGTTGGGGATACTGATGTGATACCTGGTGAGGAAAAGATCCCTGGCTCAGATTTTGAGTTAGAGCAAGATTACTTTGATCCGGCCAAGCAAGATGAAAAGTTATGGCAAGCAAGAACTAGCTTAAATAATGACACTCTTTGCGGAGCGATTGAAACAATCATATTTATGAGTGATCGCCCGGTTCCACTTCTTAAAATTAAGAAAATGATTGATGAAGATATGCCTTTGCACGTAATCCACCAAGCAATTCAAAGATTGCAATCGGAATATGAGAATTCTCATCATGGCTTGAGACTACAAGAAGTCGCTGAAGGATTTCAATTTCGAACGAAGGCAACTTATTCAAAATATGTTCAAGATTTATTCAAAGTAAATGCACTTGTATTAACTCCTTCTGCTTTAGAAGTATTAACAATAATTGCTTACAAGCAACCTGTATCAAAAACAGAAATTGATAAAATTCGTGGTGTAGACAGTGCACACTTGGTCCGTGCTCTTATGGATAAACGCCTTGTGAAAATTGTTGGACGTTCAGAAGAAGTAGGAAGGCCAACAGTATTCGCGACAACTCAAGAATTTTTGGAAGTATTCAATCTTTCTAATATTCAGGAACTACCACCAGAACATGAATTAAAGGATATTGCCTACTCCTCAGATGTTGGAAAGATTTCCGACATTAGACAAATTTGCAGTGAAGGTGACAAAGCAAGATTTGTTTTTGATGAGCTTTCAGAGCTCGATGCCTTGACTGAAGCGATCAAAGGGATTGCAAGTGAAACTGATTTTACTCGTACGCTAGGGCAAGAAGAGAAACGCAGAATTGAAGCTGTTGAAAAAGGTTTAAATCCAGAAGCACTAACTTCTGGGGAAAATGTAGTTTTGGCCAAACCTAAAACGGCGTTTGAAATCTTGGAAGAGTATATTGAAAGGCAAAAAATTGTTGATCAAAATAAAAAGGCAGTTTCATCAGGCCCAGTTGGTGTCGTTGATGAGCCAAAAATTATTGAAGATTTGATGGCCGGCCCTTTCAATGTTCCCGGAGAGGTAGAAGAAGAATTTGAAATGATTGATCTGGAAACTGGATTACCTATTTCAAGTATGGCCGCTTCTGAAGGTCAGTCTGAATCCGAGGGGAATCAGGGTCAAAATGAAGTTGAAGAGCTTATTGCAAATGAAGATTCTGTTTTCTTAGATGAGCATCTTGTGATCGAAAAAGCAGGCGATGATATAGATCAACCAGTCGAGCTATTTAAGGAATCTGAAATTATAGAAGATCTAGAAAAGGCATTTTCTAACTTTGGCAATGGTTCCAAAGTCTTGGCCGAGGAAGCTGAATTTAATATTAATGAAGCTGAAAATTTCTTTAACGACTCAAACAAACGTCTAGACCAAATCACTGAACGGATATTGGCCCAAGGGCAAAATTTGGACATTGATTTGGAATTCCTAAAAGAACAAGAGGGATCTGATTCTCGCAAGGAAGATATTTCAGATGAAGAAGACGAAGATAAGGCTTAATTTAAGATCTCCTCCTCTGGAGGTGCTCAAGGTTTCGATAGGTTAAGCTGGGCTTGACGGGTAGAGTTATTTAATTCTATAAGGGCACAAATTCTTTTAACTGCCGGGAGGTAGATTGTGTCTGATCAAAACCAGTCAAAGTTCGTTCGTTTACAAAAATATATAGCCGATAGTGGTGTCACTTCTAGAAGGAAGGCAGAGTTATTAATTACCGAAGGTCGGGTGCAGGTAAATGGCGATGTTGTGACTGAATTAGGGTCTAAGGTTGATCCAGGATCTGATGTTGTTTTTCTAGACGGTAATCCAATATCTCCAATGGGGAATCAGAAAACCTACCTTATTTTTAATAAGCCTCGTTGTGTAATGTCGACTGTTAGCGATCCTGAAGGAAGAGAAACGGTACTAGATTTTACTAAATCAATTAAAGAAAGGATTTATCCAGTTGGTCGATTAGATTATCTTTCAGAAGGGTTATTACTTTTAACTAACGATGGTGAGCTGGCGAATATGATTATTCACCCTCGCTATAATGTAATTAAAACTTATGAAGTTAAAGTTTTTGGTTCAGTTACTGAAGAATTACTAATGTCACTTAAGCGTGGTGTTAAAACGGAAGAAGGATTTTTAAAGCCATTATCTGTTAGAATAATTGAGCAGTTGCCTGGAAAGACGTGGTTAGAATTTAAATTAGGGGAAGGGAAAAATAGAGAAATTCGTCGCTTGTGTGAAGCCGTTGGTATGACGGTTGATAAGCTTCGGAGAGTGGCAATTGGTGGTTTACATATCCAAGGTATCGCTCCTGGTAGGTATATTGAAGTCACAAGGAAGGAATTGTTAAAGTCGATTGGTATTAAAGATAATGGTGAGTTGGTAAAAAATATTCCAGAATTTGTGAGCCATAAGAAAACAGTTAACTTAAGAAGAAAGGGTGCACAGCCTGGAACTCCTGCAAATTTTGAAGGCTTTAGGAAATTTAGAAAAGAAAGTTACTTTCAAACGATCAAGGAAATTAAAGAAAAGCGGGAATTAGAACAAACCGAAGCTCTCATGGTGCCTCAGGAAGGTGCTATTGCTTCCAAAGACACAGTAAAACCTAATTATCGTAATTAACTATTTTTGCTTTCATCATTTGTTCTTGCACAACATCTAGGGCGTATTCAAGGGCCTGGTGAGCATAGGGTATCTTTTCTCCCTTGTGGGCCATTGGAAAATTTGCTTGTTGTACAATCGATGCACATAAGCGCATAACCTCAGCTGAATTTTCAAAAAATTCCGACTCAATAGTTGTTTTTGCAAGTTGGGCCAATAAAGTATTTATTGTTTTAAGGGTTCGAACTTGGGCCGGTGTTAATTCAGCAGTGTCCAGTTCCATTGTGACTTTGTTGTTAACTGTATCGCTAAATTTCACCATAAAATGAACCTCTTTAATTAATCCAAAAAACCCCTGGCCCTTTGGTTACCCTCTCTTATCGAACCAAAGTCCTGTAATTTTAGGAATTTATGTTGGAGTTTTTTGCTTTAGGGCCAATTAGTCGGAAAAATTTGCCGGTTTAATATTGTAATTTCAATAAGTTGGAACTTGGAGAGAATGAAGAAGACCCACTTTTAAAGGATAAAGGGCGTGAAATTTATTATATCACTGTTGGCTATGGGTCTTGGTTTTCTGTCCTTTGATGGATTGGCCCAAGAAGGGCAATTGTCTCCTTACTTAGAAGGATTTTTTAAGAGCTGCCCGTGCAAATACATCAATAGCAAAATTTTTGTTGATCCTAATCCCACTCACAAAGAAGGAAGTGATATTTTTCTATCAGGCGTCCAGTGTGAGTGTCATGATATAAACTTTGATTTCAAAGTGGTGTGCCGACCAAACCTTAAAGTTCTCGATTGCATATCAGATCAAACAATAACAAAAGTTCAATTGGAAAAATTTCAAAGCAAAATGAATGATGGTACTCCGCTGAATTCAGAGAGTCGATAGGATGAAGATGATTAATATTTCACAGAAGTTCTTATGTATCTTTATAACTAATTTTTTGATAACTAATTTTTTGATCAACAGCTTTTTCTTAAGTGGAATTTCTGAAGCAGCGATTCTTTCGAGAGGAGTATGGATAGTTGTGCAAAAAATCGAAAAGGAAGAAGATGGCCTAATGCTTTACCACTTATATTCAAAAACAAAGGTAAAAAAATATCATTTAGGGAAACTTCCAGAATCCCTTAAGGGTAAGTTGCCAGTTAAGGAATCAAAAATTTTGTTTACTTACTCTGAGTTTGAGAACTTTTTAAGAGAAAATAAGTTTGCCTTTGGTGGAGTCGCTGGTGGCGGCGGCGGAAAATAAAAAGGCCAGCATTTCTGCCGGCCAATTTCACTTCAAAATTTAAAATCGACTACCGAGGTTTAATAACTTCAATACCAATTCTTCTTAAACGACCACTTTGATCATTGACGGTAGCAGGAGCTACTCTACTAACCGCAGCGGTGTTTCCCAATCTTTCTAGAGCAACGAAGCTTGATCCACGTACTGTTACTGTTTCGTTCGCATTAAGAACTAAAGATTCAAGTACAGGAGAAAAATTAGTAAGTTTGAATTTTACAATTTGCTCAACAACATCGGCTTTCACATCAGCCACCTTAATTGTTCCCGCCTTAAGCTTCTGTGCTAAAGACTCAGCAACGGCTCTGTTGCTCGGAGTAAAGGTAGTGAGATCGCGAATAGCAGAATATTGGATATAAGGATTTGCGCTATCAGCGTGGCGAAGAAGTCTCTCTGCTAATGCCTTACGGTCAGTAGAGAAATTGATGTAATCGAGAACAACTTCTTCAACTTGTGCAAGGCCCCTTTCACTTACTGGTTTTAAAGAATATCCACCTACAGGGAACGAATAGATTCCTGTTCTGGCACTAAACATTGTTCCTCTTAAAAATGCCAGGTAAGTGTTTTCCTTTTTCAGCAATGGGGTAGGAGCGTCTTCATTGTTATCAACTGTAACTTTAATTGATGCTGGTAGTTTGCCTTTTAGCATTTTTACAACTGCGAATTGGTGATGCTTGAGGTCACTGCTTAGGTACTTTACGAAAGCAATAGCATTAGAAGATCTTTGTTGATGGAAGATTCCATCTGCTCCAAAGGGTGCATCGTAGGCACTTGCATTGTTTGCAAAAGTAACAACTACGAATGCTAAAAAACTTAAAATATAGTTTGATGATTTCATTTTTAACTCCAAATTCGTCGCTACAAATTCCTAGTGAATTGTATTGAGGTAGCTTTTGTTATAGCTGTTAAATTTAGGTAACTTTGTTTTTCTCTCAGTAGAATTAGCTTGTCCAATCCTTGCCCAGATCGTGGATTTTGGTCCTGGGTCCATCATGTAGTGGCCATTATCAAAACGATCACTTGGGTTGCTATTGTCATAAGACTCACAATTATGTGTTCCTTCGCAACCATGCAAATTACCTTCATTTGTTAGGCCCAGAGAGTGACCGAATTCATGAGTAGCCGTCCGACCAATGAATAAGCCTAAATCAGTGACTCGTTGTTCAACACTATCATCTTTAGTTGCCGCAGTTTGTTCAATCAATCTGTTGTCATCTACGACTACGCAATGAAAAGTTGCGATATAAATTTTGCTTGTTTGGACTTTATTTTGATTTTTGTAATCTCCTGGACTCTCTCCATAAAGATCACAGCGCTCATCGCCAAAAAACTTGATAGTATGAACATCGTCGCCGCTAGCAGCAACAAATTGGATATTAAGGCCGTTGTAGGATTGCTTAAAAAAGCTTTCTACCTTAGCTTTTACATCGGTTGCAAACTGATTTAGTTCAGCAGCTGTAAAAGTCTTATTAAGTGTGTGGGTTGCCATTCCTTTTAAAAGTTCGTCGATACCGGCATCACTCCAATCGAAAAAGACTTTTTGAACGCCACGGTCTGAAAGGTCGGTCTTCTTCTCGATTAGAATTTGTGGAATAGTACTTGCTATCCAGTTGCCATTGGTGTCTTGGAAGCGAACATCGCCACTTAAAATGTTTACACCATTGTTTAGGGCAACGTTTTCAAATTTATAAGTTGTTCCATCTGTGTTTATCCAACCAGTTAGATAGGTAGAACCACTTTTCAAGCGTGCTTGACCTGCATGGTTTTTTACCCATTTCCCTGCATCATTAAATTCTGCAATTGTACCAGTGACATTGACAGTACTTGCAGTTGTTAGAAAATCGTTGTTGATTGGCTCAAAAGTACAGCCCCTGTAGGTTGCTCCCATTCCAAATAATAGAACGAAAGGCAACAAGGCATAGATTGCTTTGATACGCTTCATGGTTGCTCCTCTGTAGAATTTGCGCGGAGATTAGTCTTAATTACTAAGAAGTGACAACAAGAAAAAACATGATTTTAACCAATATCAAATTAATTTAATCCGCCAGTCTTGTTCGCGTTTGTAGTGCTGGGAAATAAAGCTTAAAAATTTTTCTGGCTTGTGGTGCAGTGCTTTAGTTAAGCAAGCTGGACTAGTCGCTTCTTGGTAGCGAGTTTTAAGTAAATCCAAGTCGTTGGCATTAAATGGTAGGTGAGTTCCCTTCTTTTGGTGGTCCAGAATAAGTTGGTCGCCAGCCTCAATTAATTCTTTTAAGCGGATTCTAAGGTCATCATTTTTCAAACCATCAATGGCCGCAATTTCAAGGCTTTCTCTTTTTTGTTGCTCATTAGAAGAACCGTGGAGGTCATTAGACATCAATAGGATTAGGCTGGCGGTAAAAAAACTGCGATATTCCTCCCACGATAGGGCCATTTCAAAAAATTTAAATTCAATCTCTGTTTCCCTTTTGGGTGACCATTCGACCAAGGGAGTTAATGGTGAACGCTGAAGTGTACTGACACTCCCAATAGTCCGGCCATTTGAGGTTAAGGCAACTTGACCCTGGTAGAGGGGGGAGAATGCTGAGAATGCAATTAAGGCAGGGGCATAGTAATTGACCCTTTCGACAAAATCTTTTTTATTTTTAGTATGCAATAAAACTTCAGGATGGGCGGTTGCGATTTTGAGTATTGGTCCATAGGTTGTCATAGACTTAAAATCTGATTCACATTCTTTTTTTTCTCCTTCTTCATTTCTAAAATAATAATAGGCCCAGGGGTGATGACTAAGGATGGCAAGGGCCCGTTCTTTGCCATTCATTTTGAATGATATTTGTTCAAAGAGTTGGTCTTGAATATTTAAACATTGATTAATATTTGTGCAGACAGGTCCCTTTATTTTTATGCCCTTGGGATGAATGCAAACAGACTCTGTATATTTCTTTTTGAAGCAGTAACCTTCAACCTGATAGGGAAAGTATGTTTCATCATATAAATTGGTACGGTTTGAATTTAAATTTAAAAAATCACTAGTCTTAATTGTGTTAAAAATTATTTCTAATTCAGAAATTGAAATATCTTGGTACCAAAGAGGCTGTTTTAATTCTTTGTTAACAAGAATGTATTCTGTCTCAATAGAAAAATCGAAGGCCCAATTCATTCGCTACTCCTAAAATTTGCTCTCGCTCGTTGTACTTATTATAAAACATTAGTTTGATATATCAAACTATTTTGCGGGTCAGAGTTTAAGTCTTTGAAATTTAAGGATATTTCTGCTGTGGTTGAGATTTATTTTCACTTCTATTTATTTTCATCGCGGGAGAAGGTTGATTTCAAGGTTTTAGGTGACATCCGATAATATTGTCTCTATAGTGTGCCCACTTATCGCGGGGTGGAGCAGCCTGGTAGCTCGTCGGGCTCATAACCCGAAGGTCGTTGGTTCAAATCCAGCCCCCGCAACCATTAAAAATAAAGAAAGCCACCGTATGGTGGCTTTTTTATTTTAAAAGTATTTTAAGCCATATTGATTTATGACTTAGAGAAGTTGGAAAGATATTTATGAGTGCTCGTTGAGAGAGGTAGTTTCTCTAGCAACTTAATGAATTTTTCCCTGTGCTCTTTTCCCTTACCAATAAGGAAATAATCCGCATATCGAGTAATAAATTGATCCCAAACGGGACGATTCTCCTCGCCTGTGGCATCCTTAATTGAGGCGAGGTTTTCCAGGTCTTCAAAACTAGAACGCGGGAATTCTCGATTGATGGTGCCTTCAAGAAGAATATCTTTAAATTCTCGGGAATAGGCATTAAAGGAAACTCCTGAGGATTTTAAATGACCTGCTAATCTTCTCAACTCTCTGCCAGCTCGGTGAAAATCTTTGGATTGACTGGATTGCTGCTGATGAGGATTAATCATTGCGGGTTTTAGTTTTTGGTATAGAGAGTCGCTTAATTTTCTTCCAATCTGATCCCATTGTTCTTGAGTGAATTTCTTGAGTGAAAGTAAGACCGCGAGGGATGTTTCCATTTTGTTTTTGTCATCAATTTTTAGAGCAATATCAATCAAATTATTTTTTAGTATTTCTTCGGTGGATTGATTAACCACTTCATCCAAAATTCTGCTTCTTCCTAGGTAGTCATAGGCCCCAATCAGGGTCCAAAGATTCTGCAAATTATTTTTTGCCTCTTCTGTCAGGTAATTTTCATTTTGGAGTACACGTAAAATTGCCAGTGATGATTCTGGAAGTGCAAGCCTCTCGCCTGCGTAACTATGTTCTCGGTTGGTTATCCCGGCCAGTTTTAAATAATCATTGACTCGAAAATTAAGCACTCGAAAGGCCTCTACAACCGCGACTGAAGCCGTTTTTGGTAAACGGCCTGATTTTAACATGGCGATAAAGTCATCCTTCAGTAGCTTATCAAGTTGATTATCAAGACCAAAAAGGTGGCGATAAAAGGCCAGGATTTTTATTCTGCTTGGTAGGTCATAGTTTGCATTCCCAATGATGCTAAAAAGCACGGATTTTAATTTTAAATTTTCTGCCAATTGACGTTGCCATAGACAATAAGTGGTGGCGTTATTTGTTTGTACCGATAACGATTTGCCGATTTCAATATAATCACGAATTAAATAAGGAATGGATTCGATAATGATGCGGTCATTATTAGAATTAATTACCCAATCGGAAATGCGATTCATGAGTCCAGAGTTAGTTGAATATGTTGAGACAGTCGGTAGTAATGGACAGATATTTTTTCCAACTTGTGCGTTCCAGAGAAGAACTGTTCCTTTCTGCCAATCGATACCAAATGACCCCATGACCGAAGGAATACCTTCCGAACTATTTTCACAGTCGCAATGGATTCCTTGAGATGGTTGTTTAGTATTTATTTCACAAAGTGATTTATGCAAATCTTGATTGAGCATATCTGAACTATCATGGACAAGGTGAGAGAGATTCATGCCTGAATTTTTAGCGCCATTTGGGCAACGAGGTACTTGGTAATGCCCATTCGCGATTTGGTGTTGGGGAGTGACCATTTTTATATTGTGAGGAATTTGTTCATTGGCCAGTGCGGATAAAACTAAGAGTTGAACCATGAGCACAATCTTAAAAATAGGTATAGAAAAATTTTTGTTAATCATATCTCCGTCTCCCTTCTGCCTCATAAAAGAGCAAGTTCGATGCCGTAAAAGACTTTAAGTTAAGAAGCCATAAATATTAAATAATTATGGGAACCCACCAATTTATTTGTTTGAAGTATGCTAAAAAAGCAGTCATTGTTTATTTTTCTAACTGCACGAAATCTACCCAAGGGATGGGCCTAAAAAGGTCACTAATTTATTGCGAGTAAATTTAGGTAGTGTATGTTTCAAATGCCTGGGTCTGAAAATCAAAGTGTATTGCTGCTGTTTAGACCTTTTCTATTTTCTATAAGTTACAAAAGTGCCGATTAATTTTGCTATCATTAATTCAAGGAAACTCTAAGCCCTTGATTTAATAATTCCAAATTCCAAGGAGTTAAACAAATTTAGGAATTCTTCAATTGTGTCCGATAATTGACTAGTATGATAGGAATAATAAAGAAAAACCCATTTCTAATTGGCCTTACAGCGCTGTGGAACATGGCCCTCTGCCTTGCATTGATAATTTCCCTCGCAGGTTGTACGGGTGAAGAAAAAGCGGAGGAAGGAGCCCAGGGAGGAACCAGTGCTGAAGGGGATAGTAGTGTATTAAAAAAATACCCAAACTCCTGGGTGCTTGAGTTAATCGGCCACGACAACGTAACAGTCTACAGTTCAAAAAAAATATATTTTCAGGGTCTCAAAGGGAAGGCCACAGCTGGTCAAGGTGCAGCTGGGAAGGTGTTCGTAAAATGGGAAACCTATGTCAGTGGTGTCTTACAATTCAGTGGCGATGGCGGTTGGACTAAATTGGACAGGAATGGTGATTCCTTCTATGGGGAGTGGATGATTCCAAGTGTCACCATGGCCAATACGGCTACTAATAAAATTAGGGTTACAATTTCTGACCAAATTGGCAATTCCATCTATGACACTGTTACTGTGACTGTCGATGCAACCAAACCACAAATTGCGGTTTCTTCTCCGGTGGGACTTTCCTCTCAATCAACCTATTACACGAATTCAGATAGTATTACCGTCGGTGGCTCAATGTCTGACAACGTTGCCGTGACAGGAGCAACGTGGGCCAATTCTGCCAATGCGAGTAGTGGAGCATTGGCTCCTTTTGTCGGATTTTCTCAGGCGATTGGCTTGGCCTCAGGTGAAAATATAATAACGCTACAAGCTTCAGATGCGGCCACAAATTCTCATTCTGCCAGCTTCCTTGTTTATTATGACCCGACACCTCCTGTTGTTGCCTTTTCTTCTCCCACAACTTCGACAAGTTACTACACGGGCTCTCTTGCACCCTTTGCACTCTCTGGGACAATGAGTGATGCTCAAAGTGGAATGGTAAGTGCTTCCTGGCTTAATACGGCAAATGGCTCCGGGGGTTCAGTCGCTTTAGGTGCTAATTTTACAATTCCTAATATTCCTGTCGTTCAAGGCATAAATCCCATAACAATTACGGTGAATGATAGAGCAGGCAATGTCACAAATCATACCTTGAGTTATATCGCCAGTACTAGTTCTCCTGTCATCACAGCGGGATCTTTTTCTATAAATGGTGGTGCAACCATAGCTACAAACAAAGCAGTCACCTTCAATATTCAAGCATCGGACTCGGTCATTCCCATTACAAGAGTTTGTTTAAGAAATAATACTACCTCAGTGCCGGGCCTAATAAATGCCTGCTGGATTTCGGTAACTCCTGCCCATAATTTAAATGTGGTAGGACAGGCCCATACTCTTGGCAGTCTTTCTCACGTATATAATGTTTATGCTTGGGTACAGAATCAGGTTGGCTCAATATCTTCCTTGAGTAATAGTGGTGCTGGGACAGCTGGTAGAGACAGGGTTACCATTGAGTACCGACCAAGTGGCACTCCTCCTGCGCTGTCGGGAATTGTAGTCGCAAACACAGATATTCCAACTGAGCCGTCTGTGTCACAACTTTCAACTGCCACGACTCCTATTTTTATTAAATGGAGGGCCAGCGATGTTGAAGGAATGCCTGGTTCACCGATAAAAATTTCTTATACCACTGACTACAAATTGTATGCAGATATCGCCACGAATTTAGTGAATGGTGCCAATGGTACATGCACTCCCGATCACGCATCGTCGACTATTGATGATGGTTATACGGGTTGCTATCGATGGACGTCAGGGGTACCCAATTCGGCAACTAAATTTGCGGTTCGAGTTGAGGTTACTGATAACACCGGTTTCCAGGCCGGTGCTACCGGTCCAATGATGAATGCAAGTAATGTGCAAATGTTTGCTGGAAACTTTGATTCAGGCATTGGTCTTCATGGGATAGCTTTAAGCACAATGACAAGAAATACAGATCATAAAGTTGCCAACATGTATCATGATGCAGGAACGTTTGTTGTTGCCTCTAATGGGGATATTTATCTTTTAGACAGTTATAAAGGGCTAATCAAAGTCGATATGGCCAGTGGTGTAAGCTCAATTTATGTGCATTTTGATAGTACCGCAACTGCCGGATCCGGTGATGGGGGAAATATCCTCGCGGCAAAATTAAAAGCACCGATTAAATTGGCTATTGATCACTCTGATAATTTGTACGTCATGGACTTCGATCGAATTCGAAAAATCAATACATCCACAGGGGTCATAGAAAGGTTTATAGGCGGTGGAACTAACACGGGTGCAACCATCGCTAATAAATTTGATTTAAAAATCGGACCCTTTGATATGACGACGTCAAATTTTAATTACACCATGCAGTATTTGATGGTGCAGCCTAATGGGAATATGATCTTCACTGATTCACTCAATCAGTTCAATCTTACACCAAATGGCGGCTACTATTTAAGACAATACGATGCAGCTTCGGGAGCCATTTCAAAAATTATCCCTTCTGGAATCGGAGCTCATAGTAATGCCACGATTGATGTTGCTACATGTAGGACATGGCAATCCGGTTTCACTTACGATCTTGCGTCGGGCAACTTAACTGATGCCTTTTTTAAAACTTATTCCACATCTGGCTTTCCTGCTTGTGGGCTAAATATGTATCGTGCCCAGGTCGGAACGTGGGTTTCAACAGGTCCCCACATCGATGGCTCTGGTAGTTTTTTGGTATATGGTAAATTAATTACTGGGATGGATGGGAAGATTTATATGATGGATAGGATGTATGCAAGCTTGTATAGCTGGAATACGACTACTGGTGTTTGGACCAAGTTGGCCGGAAATAACAATATCAGAGGAGAGTGTGATGATGGGACTGTTGGGACAAGCTGCGGCATGGATATTATAGATGCCTTTATTACCAGGTCAGGGGTAGTCTATATCCGGGAATTAAATAGGATTCGTCGCCTTGATAGTACAAATTCAATGAGAACAGTTTTGGGACGACCAGCAAAATCATTTTTTGGTCATTCAGCCATGGCGACTAAACTTGGTTCGCCAAATACATTTACAACTTGGAAAAATGGAAGCAGGTGGGAGTACTCATGGATTGATGGAAGGAATTACTACTTATTGAATTTAAAACCCATCGGTAATACCACACATTTAGCAGGAAATGGAATGAGTGAAGTGATTACTGGCGGTGGTGATGCTCGAACAAAAGGGTTTCTTGTTTTCCCTGGGGGCACCACTTATAAGACTATGATGGCCCAAAATACTACGAATGGTGATATTTATTATAATTATAGGTCCGATCAAATTGGTAGGTTGACCCAAGCTGGAATGAGTTGGAGCACAGTTGTCGGTGGTGGAGGAACAGCAATTCAAGGAGCTTCAGATGGCCTAGTGGGTCTTTCTGTTGCCTATAGTAGCGCCTATCTTCTTGTGCCCATCGGTTTCCATGGCTCAAATTTGCTGGTGTCCTATACCTATTTAAACGGGAGTTATAGAACAATGATGAAGCTTTATAATGGGGCTGATTCATTTAGACAGTCCCATTTTGCAGGGGTTGATATCAACAATACAACCAATCAGTGTTCGAATGGTACTGCCATTGGAAGTTGTATTGTTGGCTGGGCGTACAGCAATGGCGGAGCGACCTATAATACCTATGATAATACTTGGTTTACCACAACGTCTCACGCCTCAGGAGGCAATACGGCAGTTCAAATTTTTCCTCCTGCTGGAACGAAAAATACCGTCAACCTAACTCGATATCCAATGGGAGCCGCGAGAAAACATGATGCAAGCAATAATTTTGTTTATTATTGTGAATTTGTTACGGGGAAAATTTATAAAAGAAATGTGGGAGCAGCTACAGAAGCAGAAATAGTTCCAGCTCTTAATGGGACCGTATCTTGTGTCTCTAACAATCTTTATTACAACTCTGAAAGAAATACTCTGGCGGTTGCGGTGGAATATTTAGGTGGCTACGGTCTTATCGAAATTCCAAATCCTTAAATGACTTCTCTTCGAAACGCAATTCCGCCACGCCCATCCCGAATCACTGCAAAAATAACTTGGCTTGTGGCGGTTGAAGCCGTTTTAATCCGCACCGTATCACTCGCGCTAACTTGCGAACGAACAATTTCACCGCTTGAGATATACCATGCCAATTCAAAACTCTCAGTTAAGTTCTCAAATGTTCCATCAATGTTTTGAAATTGATAAGATTCAGAACCCGACGAAGAAATTCCAAGTAAATCATTGGCGCCAGGTCTCGACGAGATAGAGCCGCCATTGACAGTGATTGCACTTAAAGTGGGGTTTGAATTTAAAGTACCCCGGTTGGTGGCAATAATTCTTTTGAAGGCCTTAACGGTTCTGCCATCGAGAGTAATAGAAAATATATTGATATAGCCAACGCCGTTAAATTTTTCTCGATTAGTTCTGCCATTTAAAATGGTGCCCGGGACAGTAATGTTAAGAGTCGCATTAGCTTGCCCCGTATATAGATTTCCCGAACCCAAATCTGGGTCGCTTGCCGTGTCAATTGAGTAACTGTTAGAAACCTTACTCGAATCGTGATCGCAGCTCACTTGAGCACCGAGAGAAATGCCAGGGTCAACACAGCTTTCTACTTGGGCACTAATGGTTCGACCACCTCCATTAATATCAGACACGATAAGCCTCAGCGTGGAGCTTCCTCCAGGGGCGACTTCTGGACTACTTGCGATTATCCCAAGAATGCGAAATTCTCCCAGAACTTCTACTTTCTTAAGCTTTTCATCTCCACAGGCGACAAGAAGGAACAAAAATAAAAATGGAAATTTATTAATTATCTTCACTAGAATTCTCCCTTAACCCCGAGGGTTGGTAAAATTGGCAAACCTTGGATTTCTTCCTTTTGGGAGTAATCATAGGAATAATCCAAATATTGCGCTGTCGCTAGCGTCGAGCTATTGGTTAAATTCTGAATATCCAAGTAAGCAGTGAGAATCCATGTGTCGTAAATAAATTTACGATCGATTCGTAAATCAATTTGAAAAAAATCACTAAAGCGCTCACTGAAAAGATTGCCTCTTTTAGGAATGTAAACATTGTTATCTGAATCATAAGTTGCAGAAGCAACTGGAGTGTAAGGGCTTCCGGTGATGTACCGAATTCTTCCACCATAGCTCCACTTATTTCGGCTATAGCTTCCAATTAAATTTAAGTTATGAGTTTGATCAAATTCACTGGGGTGTCTGCCATAACCGGGAATTGTCCGGCGGCTTTTCAAGGCGGTATACACTAATTGTCCCATCCATGAATCATAGCGGTATTTGGCCTGGATTTCTGCACCAAAAATTTCTCCAAAGCCGTCATTGACATAATTACTTTGAATGCTCGGTACGACCAAACGATGAAGTTTCTTATAAAAATAATTGTTCACCAGTTCTAAGCCTTGCGATGAATTGGGGTCAAAATCCTTGGCCCAACCTATGGTGGTATGATCGGCATAGGGAGATTTAATATTTGGATTGCCATAATTTTCTGCTGATTCCTGAGGAAGGGTGGGTTGGAGGTACTGCCCCCAAGATGCCCGCAAAAAGAGAGTCTGATCTACGGTGTATCTCATTTGTAGCCGAGGTTGAATTCGATAATCATCATTGATTGTAAAATAATCAAAGCGCACGTTTGGCATGAAAGTCCAGGGAGAATTCTCATTTAACTTCATTTCCTGTCTAACATAGACACCATAATCGGCACTATTGGTTTTATTTAAAAATTTACGTTTTTCCCCTACGCTAAATGGATCAGGAATTCCGCCCACATTATCACCCTTAGGTAAATTAACTCCAACAGTGGCCCAACTCCACTCATTATCTAAACCAAGGTAACTTTTAGTAAAACCATTCCAAGATTTAATTAGCTCAAAACGCTGACCAATTTTCTTGTCTTCAACATCTAAATATCTGTCTCCAATATTGACGAAAAGCTTATCTTGTCCAAGTGAAAGTGAATTATTCAAACTAATCGTTTCATTAATTTTACTTTGGAGTTCAGGGATCACCCGATAAAAACTTGTAACATTTTCAAAATTCCCCCGCAGCGTTGGGTCACTATTAGCTGCTTTGGAAAGAATAAGATTAAGCTCATCGCGGCTATAAACTAATGTCGTTTTAAAATGGTGGCGGGAGGAAAATTGATTTTGGTAGGCTGCGGTAAAGTCATAATAAGTTGGGGCCGCTGTTAATTTGAAATCTTCTTCCTCGTTCGCAACCTTTTTTAAAATTTGTCCAATATAACTATAGCGCCCACTCACTAACCATGTACTATTTGAATCAACCTTAGCACTTTGATCTAATTCTTGGGCCGCGGAATCTGAATTGGAATTTTGTGATAATTTTGTTGGGCCCTCAAATAAAAAACCAGTATTAAATAAATCAATAAAGGCCATTCCTCTATGTCTTTCCGCTTTAGGTGTTTTCGTTTGGAGTGTGACAATACCACCCATCGCCTTGGAATATTCAGGTCCATATCCACTTGGATAGAGGTCAACTCTTTCAACCGCATCTGGTACGACGACGCTGGAAAGACCACCGAAATGAAAAACTAACGGTACTTTAAAGCCATTGATGTAGTAACCCGTGTCATCAGGGGAAGCCCCTTGCACAATAATTTGAGCACTAAAGCCTGCTAGTCCCACGCCTGGTAAATTTTGGGTTGCTCTTACGGGGTCGCCGCCAAAGCTCCCTGGCATTTTGATAAATTCCTCTTGGGAAAGAGATTGAATTTGATCGTCTCTAATTTTTCGTTTGCTTACAACAGTGGTTTCAAATACGTGATAATTTTCTTTCTCCAGAAAAATACTAAAGTTTTTAAGGTCCTGATCACAAACATTGATAAGTTCCTTTTTTTGGTAATTGGGATAATTTATAACAATCGTGCAGGGACCTTTTGGTATTTCTTTGAAGTCATATTTCCCTTGGGCGTCTGACCTCGTAGATATCTTGTGAGGTAAAATAAATATACCAACATCAGTAAGTGGCTTTTTTGTGCCTCGCTCATAAATCACTCCTTCTATTCTAGAGTTCTCCAAATTTTGAGCGAGGACAATGTTTAATGATGATAGAAAAAAAATTGTTATTAACGGTAACTTTTTCACTGGAAATTCCCTAATAATCTAAATTGAATCGGATAGTATATCGAATTCGAACTGCAACTGGTTTGCCATCAACCTGAGCTGGATTGAACTTGAATTTTGCCATGGCATTAAGTGCAACATCTTTAAATATCTCTTCCCCAGAGATAAATTGGATTTGACGGACCAGGCCTTTATCGTCAATGAGTATTGACATGGAGACAACTCCAGTCAAATTAAGTTCTCTGGCCTTTGCCGGATACTCAGGTCTAACTTCATAGGCAACAGAAGGCATTTTGGAAACGAGATACTCTTCTGTCGGAGTGGGAAGAGCGTCAGGATCATCTTTCTCTAGTTTTATATCATCAACCTCTTTCGCAATAGTATTTCCTTGCTTAACAGAAATGGAGCTTGAATTATCCTCATCAAGTATTGAGTTTCTATTAAGACCAAATACTTGCTTTGAACTATTTCCCTTGGTTGTCGGTTGATTGATCGACTTGAGCACAATAGAGGGTTTGTCTTTGATCTCGCTAAGCATCTGATCTTGAGCTGGATTTTCGTAAATAGGTATTTGGTAAGCATCCTTTAGGGTTGCCTTTTGAAAAAGAATAGCTGCAAAAAAAATTCCAATAACAAGATGAATGGCGATGGAAGAATTAATGGGCGATAGATTTTTTAAGAACATAATTTTATAAAATTCTTTTGCTTACTTTTTTTGAATTTTTTCCACCTGCAGAGCAAAATTATTTAATCCATTAACTTTTAGCGAATCAATGGCATAAATTAAATCTCCGTGTCGACTTTCAACATCGGCACTGATGAGGAATTGATTTTCTGAATTTGTATCTTTCAGCTTATTTAATTTCTGCTCGAAATTTAATTTGTCGATGACTTCACCATTCCAAATTATCTGGCCTTCCTTGGTAATCGCCAAGCCGACAGTTGAACCTGGTGATTTAAGGTCGGATGTTAAGGTTTTTGGGAGCTTAACACGCAGTTGTTCGCTGATCATAGCAGGTGCAGTAACCATAAAAATGACAAGAAGTACAAGCACAACATCGACGAAGGGAGTTATATTGATATCACTTATATCGCTAGCAGCAGTATTTGAACCATTTAAATCTGGTGAATTTTGTTTCATGCCCATGCTGATTTTTTTTAACCCTTTTTAGCAATATAGAGATCTTTAATAATTTTAAGTTCAACTAAAATTGTCCGAATCTTTTTATTAAAATAGTTAAATGCTACAACAGAAGGAATTGCTACCAGCAAACCAACGGCCGTTAGGATTAGCGCTTCTGCAAGTGAAAACATCACTTCATTAGTCCCACCACCGCCTTGGGAAAGTTTGGCAAAGCTGACGATAATACCGAGAATGGTACCTAATAATCCAACAAATGGAGTTGTTGCTCCCATTGTTCCTAAAATAGGTATTCCTTTTTCTAAATCCTTATTTTCCTCGCTAATAAAGGCATTAAACGAGTACTCCAAATTTTCGGTACTTTTGGTATTGTACAACACTTTTGCAAATCGCCCTTCCAATGATTCATTTGAAATAATTTGTTGCAGGGACTTGCCTTCTTCTATGGAAATTTTTAATCCAGCTAATTGTTTAATTGTCAGGCGAGAAAAAAATCTTTTGCGATCTATAATTATGGAAAGGGACCAAATAGATAAACAGATTAGCAGGAAAAATACTAAGCGGGATAACCACTCAATGATAATCGGCCACATCATAAAATTCTCCAAATCACTTTTAAGGACCTAGCTTACCTATTCAAAGTGGTAGAATTTTACGGTGATAGCTGAGAAACTGTCATTACTAATTTGGCAAAATACTGTAATTTATAAGAAGCATGGCAATAGAAGGGCTCCAAAAGGAAAATAAGTGGGAATCATTATTTTTTTTATATTATTTTTATTGAATGGTTGCCGTTCAATGGGGAGTTTTCCAGTTCATGGTGTAATTCCGGTTAGCCATAGTGGGTTTACTGGTTCTATTGTAACACCTCTCGATCCTGCTGGTGTGGCCAATGGAGCACTCTATGCTGCTGACAGAAGCGCTTACAAAGAAGAGGGCCGAATAAATCTAAACTTATTTGGCGGCGCTTATATGAGTCGACAAGGCATTTTACGCGAGATGGGTGAGCAGTCTCCAACTGTGGGAATAAGTTTTTCTAATTTTACCTCAGAAAATTCCCGGCATGGAATTTTTGGGCTCTGGTCCTTTGATCATATTTGGCGGCCCAACTCCAAGCTTTTGGAGCCAAAATTTTGGAATAATTCTTATACAAATTATTTATTGGCGGGTGGCTATACTTATAGGTTACCGCTAGGAAGTCATTTAAGACTTCAATATGAGGGTGGATTGGCCATAAATTTTCTGGAGATCGATACCTTTCGTTATAATAATCAGGCAACAGATGAAGAATTTACTGATATTTCTATGAGTTTCGTCAATCGAGTTTTATTACTTATAAATATTGGAAGTGGAAGTGACATGGCAGACCGAAGTATGAATACTCTTTTGGGAGGAGGAGTTTTTCATTATTGGTCACCAGATCCAGTTGGTAAGTTTTTTAAACATGATTTGCCAAATGAAATGAGACCTGGAGGTAGTTTGGCCTGGCATGTAAGTCTCGTATTTGAATGGTGAATTAGTGAGTATGTTTAGGATTATTCCCGATTAAATAAATCTGTTTTATCGTAAGTGATCTGTGGACATGAAGAATGTATCTCCTACCGGTCGATTAATCTTGGAAGTATAATAAGAGAATATTTCTGAAATTTTCCAGCTGGATGTCAGGGATGACTATGCCATCACTTCTTCGATTTACTATTGTATCGGTTATTATTTGGGTAATTAATGGGCCTCAATCCTTTGCAGGCGAAGATCTAAAAAAATTTTTTACTCGATATGAAATGCAAAGAGATAATGATGGGCAATTAATTGCTGTTCACGATCGAAGTCTGAGTTATAAAAATTTTTCACTTAAACATACCTTGGACCAATCTTTGCTCTATCTTCATCAGCTGGCCTTGGCGGGAAACGAAAATGATGATGTTAGGAAAATAGTTTCTGAGCTCGAATTATCATTTAATTCAGAAATGCTTGAATTAGATAATATAATCATTGATAGGACAGAGAAAAAAATAACTACAATTAAAAATTTGACGTCCCTCGCATTTGCCCGAAACAATGGAATAGGGCTTCAAGAATTATTGAAAGATCCTAAATGGCAAGATTTTACTAACGCATTAGAAGAAGAAATCCAAGCATTGCCATTGACCAATAGGATTTTAGCTTTTCCACAAGAGAAGTTTTATTTTTATAAGCGAGATTTATTTAGGACAATCTTTAATGGTGCGGCAAGCTTAGTCAAAAGTTTTTTACCCTTCGGCGCCTGGTTTGATGTCGTCAATTTCTTTTATAAAAGAGCTCAAAGTCTGGTCGCTGAGAACTATCAATATCATCAGGAACTTCTGTTGTATTACATCACTAATTATTCAGCAGGAGATTTAAAAATCACAGAACATGAGAGAAGGCTTATTTTAAGTTCTCTCATGGACGCGAATTTAAATATGCTCTATTTTTGGAAGCCAATCACTGGAAGTAGGGATTGGGAAGGTTTTGGAATTAAAGATTGGAATTTATCATTGAATAAAGTTGAGAAAAGAGTCAAAAAATTTTCGAAGCGATACAAAAAAGTTGAAAACGATTTCGGGCCTTATTTTGCCAGTGCCATCACTAAAAAGGGTAAAAATGTGGTAGTGAATTTTAATGATGCACCCTTTTATTTGTTAAAAATTCCAAGCATTAGTTATATTTTTGCCCATCCAAATCTGATTACTCTTGAAAGAGGAAGTTATGAGTTATTAAAAATAGCGCTTAAGTTTATTCCCATTGGTGCGGTTTCTACGATTGGTGAAAGCATATTAAACTTTCGTTATAAACGACATGTTATTAGCGAAGCTCAGGCCTTTGCCTACTTAGAATCGACCATTGAACGGCTGAATGATGACGATACTGTTGCAAACCTGAGGGCAATGCAAATGACCTTTTTAAGGCAATCTGTAAATCCTCTAATTCTATATAGCTTAAGAGATCATCATGGTATTGAGGGGAACGACTCAATGGGAATGAATACTATTTTTGGCCATTAACTTTTTCTTCTAATTGGGCCCATTCTTCAAATAGGACCTCAACTTTTTTTTCCACTTGGGCGAGGTCAGTCTGTAACTTTTCTAGTTCTTGGGTTTTTTGTTTATCCATTGAGCCATAATCAAAAGACTCAATTTTCTTTTTAAGATTGGAGCTGTAAGTTTCCAGCACATTTAAATTTTTTTGTACTTCCTCGTACCTTTGACGATCTTTAAATGAAATTTTACTTCCTTCCAAATTTTGTTTTTCTGGAGAAGAAGAATCAGGAGGGGGCGTTGTTTTGGAGATGTTTAATTTACTTGCCTCATTCTCAAGAGACAAGGCCTCTAAATAAAATTCGGCCTGGGAAAATCCACCGTCAAAAAATTCAATTTTTTTGTCATGGATTAGCCAACATTTACTTGTGACATTTTCAATAAAGCTGCGGTCGTGCCCTACTATGACGAGGGTTCCAGGGAAATTTTTTAATTCTTCTTCAAGCACGCCAATGGTTTCGAGATCTAGATCGTTAGTGGGCTCATCGAATATCCAAATGTCCTGAGAGTTTTTCATGAATTTTGCTAGTTGGAGCCTATTTTTCTCCCCGCCACTTAATGTTTTAATGGGGCGTTTAATTTCTTCTGTTCGAAATAAAAAATTCTCCAAATAGGTCGTCACATGTCTTTTTTCACCCGTATTGGAAATAACGTAGTCAATTCCCTCTCCAATCCATTGCCAGGGGGATATTTCAAGTGGCAAGTCTTCTCGTTTTTGTGAAAAAAATCCAATACTCAAATTTTCAGCTGTTTTAACGATGCCAGTAGAGGGCTGAATTTTCCCCATGATAAGGGAGAGGAGTGAGCTTTTCCCCACACCGTTTTTCCCAATAATGGCAATCTTATCCCCGTTGGCAATTTTAAAGGAGACGTCTTTTAAAAGGATGCGATCTCCAAAAGAAAGTGAAATATTTTGGAAGTCGGCAAGAATTTTGGTCTTTCTCCCACTATCTTTAACAGCTAAACTGGCCTGTTTATGAGATTTGGATTTTAAATCCTGAATGGTGCTGGTTAAATTAGAATAATCTTGAATTCTTTTCTTACTTTTTGTTCGTCTGGCCTTTGCACCTCTTCTGATCCAAGCAGTTTCACGCCGGTGGTAATTGCTAAGTTTATCAATCTCTTTTTCTCGACGATGTTCTTCCTCTTGGAGAAAGGTTAGATATTCAGCATAGGTACCCTTAAAGCTTCTAATGGTTCCATGTTGAATGTGCACAATTCGGTCGACAGTATTATTTAGCAATGTTCTGTCATGCGAAATAATCATGAATGTTTTGTTACTATTTTGGAGTTCCCCTTCAAATAACTCTATTGTTTCAAAATCCAAATGGTTAGTTGGCTCATCCCACAGAATAATTTGGGCCGGAGAAGAAAGGCCAAGTGCCAAAGCAATTTTTCTTAGTTCACCACCAGAAAGAGATTCAATGGAGGCTTGATGGTTCTCCATCCCAAAATATTTTAAATAGCTAGTGTAAGCACTGTAAATTTTGTCTTCCCCTAATTCATGCATTTTATCGAGGAGCATTGTTTGCTTTTCTAGTAGCTTTCCTAATTCAACATCATCGGTTTTTTTGCTTTGGTTTTGACCCATCATCGCAGCGATTTTATCCAAATCTTGTTTCACTTGTTTAAATTGTGGGTAAAACTCAAAAAAATAATCAGCAACTGAAATATTTTTCAGCATTGGCATTTCTTGAGGAACAAGGAAAACCGAAAAATCTTTGTTCCTATCAAATTGAAATGGGGGCACGGAAATATCTGGATTCTGGTGCCCTGCAAGGATTTTAAATAAGCTGGTTTTGCCATGTCCATTAAGGCCCAAAACCCCAATTTTTTCCCCTTCTGAAAGAGAAAATGTGGCCTGATTAAAGATAATCTTATGTGGATAGGTGAGGGTTAGATTTTGAAGGGTGCATAATGTAGTCATATCAGATTTATATGCTTACTCCCGTTTTTTGCCAATGGTTTTATCATTCTTGAAATGCAATAATGAATTGCTCTTTTAAACGCAGGAACCTCCCTATGGGACGCAAAGAAATATTCGCCCTTTTAACCCTTGCATCGATGCAGTTTTTCCACTCTGTGGATTTTATGATCATTATGCCCTTGGGACCTCAATTGATGCGACTTTTTGGCATTGGGCCGGTGGAATTCGGATGGCTAGTTAGCTCCTATACTCTGGGTGCTGGTCTCATGGGTCTCATTGGTGTTTTTTTCCTCGACCGCTACGATCGAAAAGTTGCTTTGATAACAGTATTTACCAGCTTTATATTTGGTACAATTTGTTGTGGCCTATCAAATAGCTATGCCATGCTGCTATTTTTTAGGGCCTTTACGGGAGCCTTTGGTGGACTTCTCGGATCATTGTTACTATCAGCTGCGGGTGATCTCTTTGAATATTCCAAGAGAGCCAGAGCTGTAGGAATTATCATGGGCGCATTTAGTATCGCCGCGGTGGTTGGTGTGCCAATGGGCCTTTTTTTGGCAAATCATTGGAACTGGAAATTCCCTTTTCTTGTCTTGGGAGTTTGTGCAATTCCAATTTTAATCAATGTCATTGTCAATTTCCCCGCCATGCGCGGCCACATGAACCAGGGTGGACCTCAAGGCAGTGGATGGCTTGTTTATAAAGAAGCAATTCAAATACCAGAGCAACGTTACTCCCTAGTTTTTATTTCCCTGGTTGTGATTAGTCAGTTTCTCGTAATCCCCTTTGTGAGTCCGTCGATGGTTGCCAATGTCGGCTTTAAAGAATCAGAACTTTTTTGGATTTACTTTATAGGTGGAGTCATCACCATTGTTTCAACTCAACTAATTGGAAAACTAGCGGATAGCTATGGGAAGGAAAAGTTATTTATTTTTACTGTTATTGGCTCCATGATTCCTACATTTTTTATAACGAGATTAGGTATTACACCCATCCCTATTGTTTTAGTACTAACTTCACTTTTTTTCATTTTTATTAGCGGGAGAATGATACCCGCCATGTCATTGATGTCGGCAATGGTACCTCCAAATCGTCGAGGATCCTTTATGGGTCTGGTAAGTTCTGTTCAACAATTCAGCAGTGCTTTGGCCGCTGCCCTGGCCGGTTTTCTGATTATTAAGGATGCCCCGACAGGTCGTCTTATGCATTATGATAGAGTTGGTTTAATAGCGATCGGCCTAAGTGGGCTAACGCTCTATTTTTTGAAATTTATTAAACCAAAATATTAGTTCAAGTCGCAATTTCTTATAAAAACAACTCGAAAAACTGCTTTGCCAATAGTAGATTATCACTATGAAAAAAATATGCCTTACAGGAATTAAGCCTACAGGAAACCCACACCTCGGGAATTATTTAGGCGCCATTCGACCAGCAATAAAGATGACCCAGTCTGGCGAATACATCGGCTATTATTTTATTGCTGATTATCATTCCTTAAATTCGGTTCATGATCCTAAAGAGCTAAAAAAGCATATTCTAGAGGTCGCTGCTTGTTGGATGGCCTTTGGACTTGACCCAAGTCAAGTGACGCTCTATCAGCAGAGCCATATTCCAGAAATTTTGGAGCTCAATTGGATTCTGTCTTGTTTTACTGCAAAAGGTCATCTCAATAGGGCTCACGCTTATAAAGCAAAGGTTCAAGAAAATATTGATCATAGTCGAGACCCAGATCAAGGAATCAATATGGGATTATTTAACTATCCAGTATTGATGGCCGCAGATATTTTATTTATAGGTACTGATATCGTTCCAGTTGGGCCTGATCAACTTCAGCACCTCGAAATTGCCCGTGAAATTGCCCAGTCTTTTAATGCTGTTTATGGCAACGTCCTTAAATTGCCAAAAGCATTGGAGCAAAATGTCTTACTCATTCCAGGACTTGATGGACGAAAAATGAGTAAAAGCTACCAAAATACAATTCCAATATTTGCACCAGAATCTGCCCTTAAAAAGGCCATCAATCGCATTAAAACAGATAGCCTTCCTCCTGAAGCGGCAAAAAATCCTGATGATTCACTCATTATGGATTTATATAAATATTTTGCGTCACCTGATGAGGTAGAAAGCTTAAAGGCCTGGTATTTGCGCGGTATTGGTTGGGGCGATGCGAAGAATCAATTGTTCGAAGTGATCAATAGAGAATTAAAAGGTCCTCGCCAGAAATTTGAATACCTGATGAAAAATACCGCAGAAATTGAAAAGGTCTTAAAAGAGGGTGCTGAGAGAGTTCGTCCTTGGGCCGCTAAAAATTTAGAAAGGGTAAAAAAAGCAGTTGGGGTATTATAATTCTTCCCCCGAGATTTTTTTCAAAAGCCCAAGCCTGGTAGTTTTTGAAATATAATAGAACCCGATTAAATTAAAAATAAGGCCAATCCCAATCATAAGTGGTCCCCAATAAATAAAGGAACCAATCCAAGTAATCATTGATTGATCAGTGAAACTCAAACGGACGCTTTCAAGCATCGGATTAATGGGTAATAAGCGAAATATCTTTTGAACAAAATGAGGCAAAGTTGCCAATGGGAAGTAGGCTCCTGATAAAATAATGACGAGATGAAAAATTTTGAAAAAATAATTCTCTCCTCTCAACGTGAGACCAAAAATAGAATTGCCCAAAATCATGATTCCCCCAATGAAAGGAATCAAACATAGCCCCCAAAGAAAAATAGCAAGAAATCCTTGAAAATTATTTAACGAAAAAAATGAAGCCGCCATTAGGTAAACAAGAAAGGCACGCAAAAGTTCAACAAAAAAACTTGGAACGACTTCTGCAAAATAGGCCTTCCTCCATTTAATATTGGCCAGATGGAAAATAAACATTCTATTTTCATTAAATGTATCTTTTAAAAAACTAAAGCTCTTCATAAATGTTACGAAGAAAGGTCTAAAAAGAATTTCTGAAATTAGAATAAAAGAAAAATAATTAAGAGACTTTAAATCATTACCTTGAAATAAACCACTTTTGGGGAGAAAGGCCTTGGCGGTGTAAAAAAGAAATGCCAATGAAGCCAATTCGTGAAGGAAAGTAATACAGATCCTTCTTAAACTTCCGAAATTATTTTTTAATTCCAAATTTAAAAATATCTTAAATACCTTAATAGATTCTTGAGTGTTCATGAATTAAATTTAGCTATGGCGTAACACTATCATTCTTTTTAGGTAATGTTTTCATTTGAATAGTATCGTGCAGTTGATTCCTTAACATTGTTGGAATTCCGTCTAAAGAGTGGGCAGTGATGGCAAAACCATTGAGGCCTTGGTCATGGTTCTTGGCCATATCTAAAATTCGACAAGATAAAAATTCACAAACCGTATTATCTAAATTGGCAAATGGTTCATCGAGCAGAATCAGCCGAACTTTTTCCTTTGGCACTAAATTTTGATTTTCATCAATCAAGTTTTCTGTCTTTTTAAAAATCTCAATTGCTCTAAATAGTCCCAGAAGGTTTTTCATACCGGTTGAACAATTCCCTGCTTGGGTCTTTAAGGCTTCTTTGAATGGGGCCATAATTTTCCAAAGTTCGATCATCTTTTCGATATGTTTATGGTCAGCTCCCAACATGAATGAAAATGCTTCAATATTTTCCTCTCCAGTAAGAAGGGGATAAAGCCCAAGTTTTCCGGGGGTATACAAGGAACATTCAAAATCATTAGTATTATTTTCTCGAGCGGTCGTAACTACTTTACCTGTAGAAGGAGTGAGCAATTCTGCTAGGAGTGTTAAAAAAGTTGTTTTTCCCGAGCCATTCTTTCCAATTACCGAGGTGATTTGTCCAGTATCTAAGGACATGGTTATTGGTCCTAAGGAAAATGGACTCTTTAAATATTTAAAGGTTACTGTTTCAGTTTTGATGATGTTGTAACTCATATTTAGCTTCCTTGCTTAGGCTTCCGTCCTGGAAAATTAAGAAAAACATACAAAAACACGCAAATTACTTTACCTTCTAGTCAATTTTAACCGTGGCCACAAATTCCTTCAATCAAGCATAATAATCCTAGTTATTACCATGAAGGAATTATAGACCCATGGCCTTGTATAAAAATAGGGTACCTGAAAACGTTGAAGGTGCATGCTTTGTTGATTCAAGTTGTATTGATTGCGACGCTTGTCGTTTTATTGCACCAGACATATTTGGTCAGGGTGATGGCCATAGTTATGTAAGAAAAATGCCTAGCTCCACAGAAGAATTTTTGTCCTTTCAAAGGGCCCTTCTTAGTTGCCCAGTCAATGCCATCGGAGATAAAGAAAGAAGACCATTAAAAGAGGCGATGGATTCCTTGCCGTGCTTGCTAGATAACGATGTCTATTATTGTGGATTTACAGCAAGGGAAAGCTACGGAGCTCAAAGCTATTTTATCAAATCATTAGATGGCAATTGGTTAATTGATTCTCCAACGTTCAATCCCTACCTGAGGGATTCTTTTAAAGAAAATGGTGGCATTAAATTTATTTTTTTATCCCATCAGGATGATGTCGCCGATGCGTTTCAGTATGCAGAATATTTTAATAGCACAATTATCGCCCATGAATTTGATTTTCCAAAACTTAAGGGCTCGAAAAATGTGGTTTTGTTAAAGAATTTTGAGAACGAAATTATTTCAGACTGTATTATTATCCCTACCCCAGGTCATACGAGGGGCTCGATGTGTTTATTGTATAAAAATAAATTTTTGTTTACAGGCGATCATCTCCATTTTTCAATTCCAAATGGAGAAGATCTTGATTTATTTGCTGAATATTGTTGGTTTGACTTTGATGAACAAGTAATTTCGGCAAACAAACTAGCACAATTTAGCGACGTTGAATGGATTTTACCAGGCCACGGCTACAAAGGAAAAGTAAGCAAGGGGTATTTTCCTAACGCTATATCCACAGCAGTTAAAAAATACACCAATAAAGAGCTCAAAAATACGGAAGAGGAGTAGGTAATGGGAAATGTTGCAATTGAACCTTTAAGGAAGCACTCCATATTTAGAAAAATAGCTATGGGCACATGGGCCACTGCTAAAGATCCAAGTGTTTATGGTTTGTTAGAACTTGATGTAACGAAGGCATTAGAGCAAGTTGAAAGTTACCAGGCAAAGCACAATCTCAAAATTACTCCTGCTCATATGATTGGTCGAGCATTGGCCTATTGTATGAAAAAAAGGCCAGAAATAAATGGGATTATTCGTTGGAAAAAAATTTACTTAAGAAAAAATGTGTCGCTATTTTACCAAGTAAATATGCCAGGAGAAGGAAAGGACAAAATTAAGAAGGCAGATTTAGCTGGTGCAGTACTTCATAAAGCTGAATTTATGACTGTCGCCGAAATTGCAAAAAATTTAAGGGATAAGGCCAACAAGCTTCGCAGCGGTGAAGATAAGGAAATCAAAAATAATATGAATTTATTCAAATTAATTCCTTGGTCACTAGTTGGTTGCTATTTAGACTTCGTAAGCTGGATTCTATATGGACTTAACTTAAATTTATCATTTTTGGGAGTTCCAAGGGATCCATTTGGCTCGGTAATGATTACCAATGTTGGGTCGCTAGGCATCGACATTGCCTGGGCCCCACTGGTTCCTTACTCAAGGGTTCCTCTTTTGCTAACGGTTGGTGCTGTTCAGGACAAAGCCGTTGTTGTCGAAGGAAGCATTCAAATTAGGAAGATTTTATCCATCGGTATTACTTTCGACCATCGCCTTGTCGATGGCGTTCATGCTGCTGAAATGGCCAAAGATTTTAAGGCCTTTTTTGCAAATCCAACTGAATTTCTTTTCAATGATAATTTGGCGGTGCCTGAGTCCCACTAAAGCTATTTGTTATAGGGGTGGTCGTTCCAAATTGTTTGGGCGCGGTATAGTTGTTCAATCAAAATAAGTCGTGCCAAACGGTGGGGAAAGGTAAGGGGTGAAAGGGAAATATTTCCTGTCGCAAGCGACTTTATTTTTTCACCATGTCCACTTGCGCCACCGATGATGAAATACAAATTCCCATTGCCTTCAATTTTTTGTTCGAGCCATTGAGAGAAGTCGATGGAGCTTTTAAATGACTTCCCGAATTCAGCAAGAAGGTAAAGCCCAGAGAGTTGGGAGTTAACTTTCTTTCCACTTATTTTCTCGAGACATTCAATGATTGACTCACCTTCGCTGTCTCTGTTGTCTCCATCACCTTTTACTTCATGTAGGATAAGTTTAAAATCGCAAATCCTTTTTAAGTAATCATTTTCAAGCGCAATAATTTCCTTGTCTTTGAGCTTGCCGACAATAATAAGGTGAATAGATTTCATGGCATGAGAAAAATGATGCTAGAAATAATTTTCGTCATCATTCCCTTGTTTCTTGGAATCACCCGGAGTCTGACTTTCAGGGAAGTAATATTCTTCGGGAATTGGAATTGGTTTTGCGAAGGAATAAAGAGATTCCAAATCATAATTTGGTCTAACTGATTCTTGGAAAATGTGAACGATGACATCACCCAGGTCGATCAAAATCCAATCCGCACCATTTCTGCCTTCTACTGACTTTGGCAAATACCCTTGCTGTTTCATTTGAAAGCAAATGGTGTCTGACATGGCTTCTGCTTGAGTAGGGTTAGAAGCTGAAGCTAGAACAAAATAGTCTGCAAGGCTGCTGCGTTTTGCAACATCGAGTACTTTTAGATTAATACCTTTAGTGTTGGCCAAAATCCATGTGCTGGCATAGGCCATATTAAGTGGATACTGAAATTTTTTATCTTTAAAAATTTTTGTTACATTCTTGCTTACAAAATCACTGCTCATTTTGAAACTCCATAAATTTTTATCTAAACCTTCGGCGGAAAAACTATTCCATTCCTAAAGCTTTAAGCATTAAATTTTTTAACTTATCTACATTTTTTCCAGAGACTGCTGACACTGCCAAAACCTTTTTATCTAATTGTTCTTCAAAGTAAGCGATGTATTTATTGATATCTTCATCGCTCAGAGTATCTATTTTTGTTAGGCACACGATTTCCTTTCGAAATCCCAACTCTTCTTTGTATTTTATGAGCTCATTTCGAACTGTCGAATAAGTCTCAAAAGCTTCATAAGGCTCAAGACACCAAGAGATGTCCACCAGGTGAACTAGTAAGCTACATCGCTCAATATGTTTTAAAAATTTAGTTCCAAGTCCCTTCCCCTCAGAAGCATCTTCAATGAGTCCCGGAACATCAGCGACAACAAAACTTTTCTCGCCAACTTTTACGACTCCGAGATTTGGTTCCAAAGTCGTGAAGGGGTAATCCGCTATTTTAGGTTTGGCAGCAGATAGAACACTAATCATGGTAGATTTCCCTGCGTTGGGCATTCCTATAAGGGCCACATTCGCAAGGAGTTTTAGCTCTAGTTCTAAATTAAGAAGAACTCCGGGTAATCCTGATTGAGCAAAGCGTGGTGCTTGATTAGTAGAACTTTTGAAATTTAAATTTCCCATTCCACCAAGTCCACCTTGTGCCAACAGCACTCGCTGGTTATGACTTGTGAGATCGGCCATTATTTCGCCTGTATCTTCATTGCGCACTAAAGTTCCGACAGGCACTTTTAAGACTAGATCTTCGCCGCATTTCCCATTCATTTGGCGACCAAGACCCTTTTCCCCATCCTCTGCATTATAATTTTTCTGGCCACGAAAATGGATGAGTGTGTTCATGCCCTCATCTGCTTCAACATAAACGTCTCCGCCTTTGCCACCATCGCCGCCATCTGGTCCGCCAAATTCTATAAACTTCTCTCGGCGAAAGCTTACCGAGCCAGGACCACCCTTTCCTGAAGAAACCGTAATCTTAACTTCATCGATAAACCGCATGGAATTCTTCCTGCATTATGCCAAAAAAAAACTTTATAAAAAAAAGGGAACCAGTACGGGTTCCCTCTTTTACACTTTTTAAAAAAGGTTCTGTGGAAAATTAAGTAAATTAATTTTCTAAAACAGAAACCATTTTGCGAGTTTTGTTGTACCACTTAAAGCGAACAACACCTTCGCGAATAGCAAAGATAGTAAAATCTTTACCCATATCAACACCTTCACCTGGGTGAAATTGTGTTCCAACTTGGCGAACGATTACGTTACCTGGAATAACTCTTTCACCACCGAATTTTTTAACGCCTCTCATTTTTGGATTTGAATCCCGCCCGTTCTGTGTCGAACCAGCGGCTTTTTTGTGTGCCATATGTTTATTCTCCTAAATCGTAAAAATTATTTAAGTAGTTTCTGTGCCAATTTATCTTTGGCATCAACTTTAGACGTATTGCCTTTGCCATCACTTACTTCTGTAATTAGAAGGCAAGTATATGGTTGACGGTGACCTTTTCGGTGAGTGTATTTACCAGGTCTACGTTTTAAAATTTTAACTTTTTCGCCAAGACCATGACGAACGACTTGAGCGACAACTTTTGCACCAGCAACTGTTGGCTTCCCAACAACTGTTGTATCACCACCAACAAGTAGCACTTTTTCAAATGTGGTCTTTTTTCCAGCTTCAACATCAAGCTTTTGAACGTCGAGTAGGTCGCCAGCTTTTACTTTGTACTGGAACCCTGCAATTTCAACTACAGAATACACGGATTACTCCTTAGAAAGTCTCGTTGGGGTGATCTTTTGGACCAGCTTAAATATCCCAATGGAGAATGGTTTTACTTTGTTTCCTCTTAGAGGTTTCTCTTAGGAAACCGATGGTTTATTAATTTTTTCACTTTATGTCAATGAAACCTAGCCAGTTTGGGCCTTGGCTTTTTCCTTAGGAAGCATTGCGTTGTGGCATATTTTTCCATTTCCTTACCAAATTTATGGCCATCTTGGTTCCACCTTAATGTTAAAGAATGGTCAGTCGAAAAGTTGAAAGATTAGAACCCCTAGTAGGGGTGAAATGTTAAAGAGAAGCAGAATTTATGGCAACAACTGGAAATTATTCAATTTTTCAATTTTTTAAGGAGCTTGGGGTTCCAATTTACTTAAGACTTGAAGGAGAAGGTTTTGGGCCAGACTTCTTTAATTTTCTTCGCTCCCTCCATTTTGAGCGCCTTTCTCCTGAAGAAGAAACCAAATTTAATAAAGATCAGGAATCAGGTACTTTTAATAAAAAGATAAGTAATGAAGGCACCCATTTTGCTCGCATTCTGGATGTCAAAATGGCCGGACCTTTGGTGGAAAGAAAAATCAACTTAGGTTTGGAGAGCGATATCTTCGGCCAGGAAAGCCTCACCGATCAAGGCACTTATAAGTTATATCGTTATAGGGGAACAGGACTCATTATATACGCCTTCCAAAATACTAATTGGGAGTTGGCCCTGGTTTCTAACTTAGATCTGGCACGTGATCAATTTGCCTTGAGAGTGGTTTTCCATCGCTTTTTGACTTGGGTGCTTGCTCCCATGGGGATGTGCGGATTTTGGGGGCATTTCACCAATGGAGGAATCGTAATCCGAAGAATGAAGGAGTCATTTGGTGAAGCGGTTTTCGTGGATGTTTTAAGTGGAAGAATTTTTGGGCCTTCAGGGACACAAAAAATTACACCTCAATTTCAAATATATCGGTTGGATCAAACAGTGAAAAATAATCATGCTATGACGCGAGAGGAACTCGCTGCATTTTTGTTTCACTCAACAAGTTATATGGATATGACCGGTCCAAGTGTTCCTCTAAGACAAGGAATTATGTGGATGGCCAAAGTTTATCGCGGAATCATCGTTAACCAAATTAGTAGACAGCTTAGCCCTCAAAAAGAAGCTCCCAAAAATTCTCCTGGACCAACATAAATAAAATTGATGTCGGATAGTATCAGAACTATTAAACTTGCATGATTTTAAATTGTTTATTTAAGGATACTTCATGCAAGCTCCAAATATTGATCCCGTTTTAATTGCTTTGGGCCCCCTTCAAATTCGCTGGTACGGTTTTATGTATGTAATTGGATTCGTCATTGGCAATCAGCTTTTAAAGGTTTTAGTTAAAGAAAAATTTCTTAGAGTTCCCATTGAGAAAGTTGACTCACTCGTCACTCATGTTTTGATTTTCATGTTTATTGGAGCTCGCTCAGCTTACGTTTTTATTTATAACTGGGATTATTACGGCAACAATCTTAGTGAGTTGCTTGCGGTTTATAAGGGCGGCTTATCATTCCACGGAGCGGTCGCAGGAATGGCCTTTGGGGTTTGGCTTTTTGCTCGCAAAAACAAGGTTCCATTTTTACAAGTTGTAGACGCTTGCGTGATTGCTGGAACACAAGGAGTATTTTTTGGCCGGATGGGAAACTTTATTAATCACGAGCTATGGGGAAGAAAAACAGATATGCCTTGGGGGATGGTGTTTAGTGATCCTTCTGCCGGTCCATTGCCGAGACATCCGAGTCAACTCTATGAGGCATTTTTAGAGGGGATCGTATTATTTTTAATCCTATGGCTAACACGAAAGAAATTAAAATTTTATGGAACTGCAGGGGCCATATTTTTTTCAGTTTATGGTGTGTTTCGTTTTATTGTTGAATTTTTCAGGGAAGCAGATGCTCAATTGGGATATTATTTTGGTGGCTTATTAACTATGGGGCAAATTCTATGTATTCTCCAAATCATTCTAGGATTAGCGCTGTATTTTTATGCCAAAAAGAATAGTGAAAAATTGGTCATTACTCGAGCTTAAAAATTAAAATTATTCTATTTTTAAATTTTCCAAAATCGATTTGAAATTACTCAAGTCATTAGGTGGAGAAAGAGTTACCATTGTCATGGCCATGGGAAAGCATGTGATAGTGCATATTCCATAATAGATTACTTTAGCACCCTCTTTATTTTTCCAAGTATAGACCGCAGTTTCTTCAATTTTTTGGTAGGAGTCCTGTTTCCCAAATCGATTGATGAGTGATTGATGGAATACATCGTGGAGAAAATAACTAGGTAAGCGAGCGTAAAAATCGGTGACTTTTCCTTGAAAAACTTGGACCAACACGGGAAATTTATAACGCAACTGAGAAACATAAAATTTAATTGTTTGCCTTGTCCCACCATTGTCCACTACAACACCTTTGCCCAATTTACTTTCAATCATGGCCAAATCCGAACCAGGTTTTAAAACGAGAAGCGAATCAATGCTGAAGTTATAATTAGGGGGTTCTACTTGAGTGTTACCGTCGGGTATCGTGGCGAAAATACCAAGGTAGAAGGCCAAAATGAAGGAAGCAATGGAGTGTTTTATTTTCATATTGAATCTGTGTTGTACAATCACAAAGATATTTTATTCCGATTCTGCCAGATGGGGAAAAAATAACATTTAGTTAAAATTGTTTTGAATTTGTGGCGATGATGAATGACTCAAAGTATTGGCTTCAAAATCCTTGTAAACCAAACTTTGAGATCGAAGCAAAAATATTTAACTAATTGGAATGACAGTAAAATGCCAAAACTCGGTTGACTCAAATGGTGGATAAGGCGACAATTTTAAGGTGCTTTATCCCCGAGGTTTAACCGACAGGATGAGTCAGTTTCTTGGGGGATTTTTGTGTTTATAAATTTTCGAAAAGGTAACACCATGAAGGTTTTAAATTCCTTAGTGACAGTTTCTTGTGTTTTTTTTCTAGCAGCTTGTGCTGGAAACTTTGCTAATTTAAAAAGTAAAAAAAATAAAAAAGAAATTAACGATCTCGAAACAGCAAACAGTGCTGTTGAAGAGGATGTTCAGCTTCCCTCCTATGTAAAGGAGCAAGCGAGCATCATTCGCGGAGCCTCCAAAATTGGGCCTGAAGATGCTGCTCACCAAAAAACATATTACCTTCATGGTGCAGAACATTTAGGTTTAGAAAATATGTATTTTGATATACCAGTTGTTTATAACGATAAGGTGAAGCACTGGTTGCACTATTTCCAAAATCGCGGTCGCCAATATTTTGAACGCTACAGTGCTAGGGCAGGTCGCTATGCTCCAGTCATGGGAAAAATACTAGAAGAGTTTGGATTGCCACGAGATTTAATTTTCCTCGCTATGGCCGAGTCGGGCTTTCAAAATAAGGCGAAGTCTTGGGCCAGAGCTGTGGGTCCTTGGCAATTTATGAGCTTTACTGGGAAAACTTACGGTTTAAAAATTGATTGGTACGTTGATGAGAGAATGGACCCTATTAAGGCCACAATTTCAGCAGCTCGCTATTTGTCCAAGCTCTATAATGAATTTGGAACATGGGAGCTTGCAGCCGCTGCGTATAATGCGGGGGAAGGAAAGGTTAACCGTGCCATTCGTCGCGCTGATACAGAAAATTTTTGGCACTTAACTAAAGGTCGCTATTTAAAACCTGAAACAAAAAACTACGTGCCAAAAATAATGGCGCTCGCCATCTTAGGTAAAAACTTAAAAAGCTTCGGCTTCGCCGATATTGATTTCCACGAGCCATTGGATTTCGAAGAAATTGATGTTCCTGGTGGAACAGATTTATTTTTATTATCTGAGGCCATTGGCGCACCAAGTGAAGAAATTTTTCGTTTGAACCCAGAGATCATGCGTTGGTTTACTCCTATCGACAAAGAAACTTATAAGCTTCGTATTCCAGTTGGAATGAAAACAGTGTGGGACACTGCTGTACCTGATAAAACAAAATTAGTGGCCACTTCATTTCAATCTTTTAGCTCGCCAAAAAATGGGACGAAACTTGAAGACGTGGCTAAGAATTTTAAAGTAGCTCCTTATGTTTTGGAGCAAATTAATAAAATTTCAATGAAGACGAAGTTGGAAAAAGGGCAAGCTATTGCTCTTCCATTCCGCGAAGGTCAAAGCTTGCGCGACGATATGTACGCAGACCTTTATGAATTGCCGCGAAAATCAATTATGAGGAAGCGCACTTATAGTGATCGCATCAAGGTTGCCCAGAAAAAAGGTCAAAAGATTGTTTCACCCAGGGGATATTATACCGTTCAACGGGGCGATACTTTGTGGGATGTGGCACGAAAGAATAATGTCTCCCTAGACACTCTCATTCTTTCGAATTTGGGGCTCATTAAGCAAAGAATGATTCGCGCTGGCGACAAGCTTGTCGTGCGCTAAGACCTGATCTTCAAATTATTTTTTTAAATCCATTTTGACAGAGTTGATTCTATTGCATTTAATTAGAGGCATGGAAATTAAACCATTTTAGTGGGGTAATTCGTGTCTTTTTCAAAAATTCTTGAGCTTAAAAAATCTGATGCCAAAAAACATAAAGAGTCATTCGTCCAAAATTTGATCATCGGAAATAGTCTTTATGCCATTGCCGCATTTTATAAATTGGAAAAGCAATTTCCAGGAAGAGTAAAAATTTTAAATCAGCGGGATTTTTTACCGGAAGATCTAGTCTTAAAAGGGCCCAAATCCTTGCGTGGGACAGACAATATTTCAGTTATGGAGCAGGTCTTTCCAGAGTTGGCCATCAATCGCTCAGAACGCCCATCCTTGTTCTATAAAGACCAAAAGTTGCGCGAGTTCGGTGGTCGGGCTAGACCAGAGTCATTATTGTTCGGTGAAGCTTTTTACGGTCAAATGGCCGCAAATTTTATTCCAGATTCAGTATTCCCATTTTTGAAAGAAGAAGATTTCCTAAACAAATTAAATAGCAATGCGATTCAGGCCACGCTACTTAAGATTACTAAAAGGGAGCCAAGCGACCTTGTAGATCGAGCTCGTTGGCAGGTAGAACTAGCAAGCCAAGAAAAAATTAATTGCGAAAATTTAATATGGGCCAGATCGCCTCATTTACTCCTAGATGCAATTACAGAAAAAGAACACTTCTCAGATCAATTTATCTCTTTACTTGAGCAGACGCGAACACCAGTAGGAATTTACGTTAGATTAGAATTTGATAAACCTGTTACAGATTTGGAAGAGACTCTTTTTATTCCACTAAGCTTTACTCATGAGTGGGGTCATTTTATTGGTGAATTCGAAAAAAGGCGGGACAAACAGATAGGTGAATTTATCACTTCTGTGGATCCGGAGGTCGCGGATGAGGACCATGTGGCCAAAATAATTAAGATTTTGAAAAAAAATTTAGAAAAAATTATTCCTGCGACAAGCACAACTTCTTACCAAGAATTTATCCATGTAAGCGAAGCGGTGCCCTGTCTGAAATTTGACGATATGGCCTTCCATTCACATTTGGATGAGGGACGAAACATTGTTTTCGTTGGTCCTAATGCTTATTTAAAGGATCCTATTCTACATCAAGAGAAGTTCGAAGATTCTGGCGAAATGCCTTTTGATTGCACTCATGTGGCGCGCGGAGTGGTCAGTTTGCAACAATTACCTACTTGCTAATTTCTTTTTTCTTGAGCGCAAATTCCAACTCAAGTATTGACAAATAAACCGGCCGGTTTGAAACTTATCTCATTAAATTCGCTTTTTTTACTAACAGGTTAAGGTTCATTGTGGACTTTGATCAATGTTTCAAGGAGACATAAATGAAAAAGCACGTATTGATCGCTGCTGGTTTGGCTGTATTGTCAACTAGCGCATTCGCTACAAAAGCAAGAATGGAAGCTTTAGGCCAAGGCGCCGGCGCTTCTAGAGGTTCGTTCTACATTGACGACTCTCGAAACGTATTTCGTAATGCTGCTACAGTTAATTCAATGAAAAATTACGTTTTAACTGAGTGGGGTGTTGACGCTACTAACTCAACAGACACTGAAGCTGCTCCAAATGCTGAAGGTGGATTTTTTAAAGAAGCTGGTTCTTTCTCTTACGGCTTATACTTGGGTAACGTAATTGGACATGAGAACGCTGCTCGTAATGGTGCACTTTCTTCTCTAGGCCAAACTCTTGGTGAGGCTGGTTTCTTAAAAAGAGACAACCAACTTGACCTTTTCATCGCTGGCGACGCTGGCGTTGAATGGGGTGTTCGCCTTGGTTACGCCAAAGGCGAAAGTGAAGTTACAGGTGGTGTTAAGAAAGAACATTCTGCAATGGACGTTGGTCTAGGCGTAAATGCTGGCGATCTAAGCGCATGGGCAAATCTTGATCTTTCTGACGAATCTAAAGGTGCTTCAGAAGCTGGTGACAAATGGGAAGCGGATCTTGGTTTACACTTAGGTGCTTCTTACAAAGTTGCTGGGATGACAGCATTTGCTGAGTATAACAAAACTGGTTTTGAATATACTGATCCAACCAACACAGCTACTAAACCAACTCAAGAAACTTCAAGCATTCAAGTTGGTGTAGGTAAAACTTATGACCATGGAAATGGCAATAGAATGATTACTAACGTGTCATTCTTAACTAGCACTGTTGAAGAAAAGACAACTGCTGGCGAAAAAGAAGAGTCAAAAAGTACTAGACTTCCTTTCACAGTTGGTTTCGAAGCTGACGCTACGACTTGGTTAACTCTTCGTGGCTCTGTTTCCTACACTCTTCCAGTTCTTAACGAAACTGAAGAGAAAAACGGTGGAACAACTACAAAAAGCACTCCAACCAACACAGCTGACATTGCTGCTGGTGGAACTCTTAACTTTGGTAAGTTAAAAGTTGACGGCGTTATCGGTACTGACGGCGCTGCTGGTGAGACAGGTAAACTTACTCTTGACGATGTAATGACAAGAGTTGCAGTTCACTACTGGTTCTAATACCTAATAGGTTATGAGAGAGGGGAGAGAAATCTCCCCTTTTTTTTGAGATTAATTCACTGAGGGGATACTATGAAAAAATTATTACTACTTGCCTGCATCGCCATCGGGTCGCAAGCGGCTTATGCAACAAAAGCACGCGTTTTAGCACTTGGCGAAAGTAAAGATGATTCATCTTATTATTTTATGGATGATCGTCGCGTGTTTTTGAACCCAGCTTTTTTGAATCAATTAAATGACGGTGTATTTTTGGAGTGGGGTGCTGATGGCGCCGCTTCCACTAATTTAGATACAGATGCTAGTCCAAAAGCAGAAGGTGGCGTTTTCAAAAATGCCGGTTCTCTTTCTTACGGACTCCATTTTGGTAATGAGTCTGACACAGTATCTTTATTGCATTCTGTAGCAGGTATGCCAAATGCTAGTAAATCAGATAACGTACTTAACGTTTTCGTAGCAGGAAAATCAGGTGTTGAGTGGGGAGCTAATTTCATTTATTCAAAAAATGATAATAATTCAACTGGCACTGGAAAATTTGAGCAGGAAGCTATGGCCGTCCGTTTAGGTGCGATCATGGGTGATGCTGAAGCTTATGCTATTGTTAGTTTGAAAAATGAAGCGGAAGCTCCAAATCAAACTCAATCTGTTGCTGCTCCTACGCGTCCTGCAGCTCCAAAATTTGATGGAAAACTTGGCTATCAAGTTGGTGGATCATACAAAGTTGGCCATGGAAATGCTTATGCGACATGGAAGAGTTATGGCTGGGACCAAACTGGTGACTCTGCCAAAAGTGAAGGCAAATATAATGAATATATGGTCGGCTATGGTTGTGTTAACGATCATGGCGATGGTGGAAGAACCTTTATGCGCGTTTCTGGTGAGAAGGTTGCCATTGAGTTGAAAGCTCCTTCTGCGAAAGTAGAAGTTGATTCTCTTCTTGTGCCATTGGTTGTTGGTTACGAAAAGGATGCAACTTCTTGGTTAACTCTCAGAGGTTCTGTGAAGTATAACGTACACAGTGAAGTTGAAGCCAAAAATCTTGGAACTCTTTATACGGTAGCGAACAACCTTGCAATCGCTAAGTATGGTGTAACCACTGAAACAAAAAACACCAGAGCTAACAGTGTTGATATCGCGAGCGGTTTATCACTTAATTTTGGTAAAATGCGCTTAGATGGTGTTCTTGGCACAGACGGGAACGCTGGTGAAACTGGTAAGTTAACTTTTGATGACTTTTATACAAGAGCATCAGCAGTTTATACTTTCTAATAATTTATCTAAGTTATTCTAAAGTGAAGGCCCCAGCAATGGGGCCTTTTTTATTTTTGGATTAGGAAGGAAAATTGAGCTGACGTAGGACCTCATAAGCGACAGCGGTGCCAACGTTCGAGAGATTAAGCGAGCGGATTTTGTCGGAATACATGGGCACTGTAAAAAAACGATCGGCATATTTTTCAAATAATTCCGCTGGCAAACCCTTCGTTTCACTGCCAAAAATTAAAAAAGAAGAAGACCCATACTTGGTTTGGTAATAATTTTTGGTTGAAGACTTACTAAAAAAATAGAGGTCCTCATTTCGAGCATTGGTTGTTTGAACAAAATCGTTGAAAGTATCGAAAACGCTCAACCGGACATACTTCCAATAGTCGAGACCGGCGCGTCTTACCGCCTTTTCTGATATATCAAAGGCCAAAGGTTTAATCAGAATTAAATTGAAGTCCAAAGCGAGACAAGTACGGCCCAAGCTTCCAGTGTTACCTGGAATCTCGGGCGCGACGAGTACAATTGAGGGTCGTTCTGGATTGAACATTTTTTAAAGATTTTGTGCGAATTCCACAAGGGTTCTTACCATAAGGCCTGAAGCTCCATGCTTAGGGCAATAAGGTAAATGAGTTTGGCTATCGCCAATACCGGCGATGTCTAAATGGACCCAAGGCATTTCGTTTGGAATGAAGGCTTCAATGAAGACAGCACCTTTAGCTGTTCCTGCATAGCCCTTCGAGCCAATGTTTTTGATGTCAGCAACTTGGCTTTTTATATCCTGATGGTGTTCTGGGAAAATAGGCAGCTGCCAAGCATATTCATCCGATGCTTTGGCACATTTTAAAACTTGATCAACCATTTTTTGATTATTGCCAAGTACTCCACAGCACTCATGGCCAAGAGATACAAGGACGGCTCCTGTTAAGGTGGCCACATCGACGATACAATCTGGCTTCAGGTCTGCCACGTAGTTGACGCAATCACCTAGAACCAAGCGACCTTCGGCATCAGTATTATGGATTTCTACAGTTTTTCCGTTTCGAGCAATTACGACAGAATCAGGTTGGGTGGCAAGGTTGCCAATTGCATTGTCCGTTATGCCGAGAACGCAAGTAACTTTGACGTCTGCTTTAAGCATGGCGAGGATTTTAAATGCTGCATAGACAGTGGCAGAACCGGCCATATCAAACTTCATGTTCATCATGGAAGTAGCAGGCTTCAAACTCAATCCACCAGTATCAAAAGTGAGGCCTTTTCCAACCAACGCAATATGCTTTGTTTTAGAAGTAACTTTTTTTGGAGTATAGGTGAGGTGGACAAGTTGAGGTTCAAAAGCAGAGCCGGCATTGACTGAAAGAAACATTCCCATTTTTTCTTTTTTCAATTCAGCTTTGCCTAAGATTTTCACCTTAACACCAGCTACTTTACTCGCGTCATTTTTAACTCGCTTCGCATAGTCTTCTGAATGCAAGAAATTTGGTGGCTCATTGACCCAAGTTCTTGCAAGGTTAATGGCATCAACTTTTATTTTGGTGGCCTTTAATATTTCTTCAAGTTTCTTCTCTTTTGACTTTGTTTGAGCCGAAAGAAAAACGACATTTTTGAGCGGGGATTCATGCTTTTTTGATTTGTGCTCATCAAAGACATAATTAGCTAAACCAATGGCTTCCGCTGCAATTTGGCAGGTTTCTTCCATGGAGCCACAAAGAACCGAGTCTAGGTCGACTGCTACTTCAGTGGCGGATCGCTTATGATGATTAAAAGCGGATGCCAGTTCCCGTCTCAATGTTTCAGAAGTATGTTTTGATTTATCCCCTAAGCCAAGCGCAACAATTGTTGTTCCACTGGCAAGGTTATAAGTGAATAGCTCACCTGGGTGACCTTTGAAGTTTTTACTGGTTTTAATATTCTGAAAAGTTACCAATACATCTTTTGGCCAATGAGAAAAAACAAGCTCGTTTTTTGCTTTAGCTTGCCCCTTTTCTTCATTGTCTTTAGATTTCTTTTTCTTATCGGCTTCAATTTTTTTAGTGAAGACTCCACAAATGACGACTTCGCGGCTTTGGAAATTCTTGTCGTTAAAGGAAAGTTTAATTTCCATACTTTTTCTCCCTTGAGGAAACTGGTGAGGCATCTGGCTAAATTGTTAGCATTAAGAATGCTTTTCCATGTCAATAATGCGCGGTACACTAGCACATATGAAAACCCTCATTCAACGCTATTTGGCAGCCAATTTTATTGTTCCTTTATTGGCCAGTTGCGTGTTTTTTGTATTTTTTCTTCTCACTTTTCAACTTTTTAGGGTGACTCAATTAGTAATTTCCAAAGATGTGCCTGTCGCAGAAATTCTATCTCTCATTTCTAATATGGCGATTTCCTTTATACCAATGGCCATACCCCTTTCAATTTTGTTTTCTCTCCTTTTTTCTATCGGCAAAATGAGTGAGGATTCGGAGATTGTTGCAGCGCGCTCCTTTGGGTATTCGCGCCATCGTTTATTTTTGCCCTACTTCATTGTGGCCATAATTGTCGCCTTTTTTACCATGGCACTTAATACCAAATTGATCCCTGAATCGCGGAAAGTAGTAAAGAATACGATGGTCAAGCTCACCTCAAAGGGTGTCTTAAGCAATATAAAACCTGAACAATTTTTCACTGAAATTCCTGGAGTCACCCTATTTGCGGGTAAGGTTGAAAATGAAGGGCGAGTGCTGGGTAATGTTTTTATTAATTTTTCAAGCAAGGAAGGGCAGCAAGAGCAAGTGATTTTTGCCGAGAGAGGTGTTTTGGTTAAAAGCGGCCAAGAAACCAATTTGAATATGCGCCTTCATTTATTTAATGGAAATATTGTTAAAACCAAAGCCGATTCTGGTACGGTCGAGAAAATTCTTTTTAAAGAATACGATTTTCCTATATTTAAGGCCGAACAACAGAACAACACCGTGAATCGTGATTCAATGTGGTCCTCGGGAGAGCTCTGGAATGCTATCAAGCAGTTAAAAGAGAAATTGGTTGGTTGGGAGCAAACAAAGGCCAGTAGGGAATTGGCCCCTTCCGAAGAAGATTCAATGAAAAAAGATAAGTTGGATTTCGCCAGTATGCTGTTGGAGTTTTGGAATAGAATTAATAACTCAGTTCAAATACTGGCATTTACCTTGCTCGGATTTAGTATTGGAGTGAGAGGTGGTCGAGGCAAAGCTAGAAATACAGGCGGAATTGCTCTTATATGTTTGATTCTATACTACGCAGTTTTATTTTTTGGAATTGGTTTGGCGAAAAAAGGGAAGTTTGATCCTATGATGGCCAATTTATTACCAACCATTTTACTTTTTATAGTTGGTGGATTTTATTATCGCAAATTTGATTGGTCTTCCTAATCAGTCGTTAATGCAGAAGAAATTTTAATTATTGCTGAACACCACTGTTTTTAAGAAACTCCTCTGAGGTGACCATCGTTCCATCTTTATAAATGAAAAGTGGAACTGAATAATTAACTGCTTTTTCTTGTGGGAATACTAAAGACTTAACTCCATTCTTTGAAGTTACATCTAATAATTTATTGTTTAAGAAAACGCGTGTGACATTTGCGTTGCCTAAGAAAACTCTGACTTCATCTCCCCTTATTAAAATGCTGCGATCTTTTGTAAGGGTAAAACGCTTGATCGCATCTTGATCTTTTTTGTAAGTAATCCAAGTATCTCCGTCAACCGCTGTAATAAAAATATTCTGCTTATCTCGAATAACAGCTGACTGCATATTTGGAGGAACAAATTGCTTTAATGCTTCCTTCGTCCCTTCTTCTTTAACAGAATAGGTAGGCTCGGTAATTTTTTTAAATTCGATTTGAGGCCCCTCTGTTTTAACCGGAGGCGTGGTTTCTGTTTTTAATTTTTTAGGATCAACAACTAGTTTTTCTTCTTTCGCGTTAACTGTTTGTGTTGCTGTTGCGGTTTGTGGATTAGTTGGTTTGTCCGCATTAACAATCGTAATGCTCACCGGGGTTGGCTTTGCCACCACCGTCGTTTTATTTGTTGATTCAGCTATCGTTGGAGTTGTTAAGCTCGTATCAATCTTAGGCAAATCAGGTTGCTTTGGGGCCAATAGTATTTGGCGTTGATTTGTATCCATTTGAGTTGCAAGAGTCGGTTGTGAAACTTGCATAATTTGTTCTTGGATTTCCTGTTCCAAAACTTTAGTCATCTCACCTTTTGTGTTAAGAATCTCAGGTGAGACGGAGCCAGTATAGTTCGGAGTTACCGTTTTACTTGCTCCCTGTTGGTCAGCAGTTAAAGTAGTATTTGTTTTCTCCGCAGTGGTGGGAACCTGCTTTTCTGGCTGTGTTTCTTTTGGCGCAGTTGCTTGAGCCTTCATGTTATTTTGACTAGCCGTTTTGGTCTCATCAACTTTTTCTTTTGCGGTATTGAAAACGTTAGGCTCCATTTTCAAGGGAGTAGTCTCCGTTAGTTTTTCTGTAAAAACTTCTTCTTTCACCTCAACAACTTCTTTTTTCTGGTTGAGGAATACTGCAACTCCGCCGACCATCGCAAAAACCAAACCAGCTAAAATCATTGCCGCGTAATTCACTCGATCAGATGAAGTTTCAGCTCGCATGAGGTCCATCTTAGGTTTTTTTGTTTTTACTGAAGCCGCATTGGTATAAGAATTATTAAGGGCCTCAAAAGCAGTTTTTGTGTCTACATCTACGAGGCCGGCATAGGCGCGAACAAAGCCTAAGACATAAGCGCGACTTGGAAGTTTATCCAATCTATCTTCCTCCAGAGCTTCAAGGAGAGTCAGATTGATCTTAGTATGCTGAGAAATCTTTTTTAGGGAATGTCCCTTTGATTCTCTGGCCTGGCGAAGTAAAGTACCAATAGTCGTTGGTTTTTCCATAACATCATTCCGAATATTTTGATCAGTATTATTTAATAATATTGTTTCTGTCGATACAACTTGAAGATGATTTTCACTCATCTTTTTGTCTTTAGATTTTTTCTTGGGATTGGGTGTTTGTTTTGCAACCATTGTCATAATTAAAACTCAACGCGACTTAAAAATTAGGTGATTCAAATTTATCAAGGTTTGTGTCGTCATCAATTTCTTCGTCAACGGGAGCCTCATCACTAATAACTGCTGGAGAGCGATATTTAAGAGCAGAAGACTTACCAGATTTCTTTTCAGTAACTGGGTTTGTTAACTTTAAATCATCTGGCCCACTTAAGTTGTAAGCAGTTTCTTCTTCTCGACCCTGACCCAATTTCCGAATTTGCACACCGGCAAGGGCCGCAAACCGACTGGTTGGAAATTTTTCCAAAATCTCTTCAAACTTAATTCTTGCTTGGTCAGATCTTCGCATCATCGTTAAAGTCATGGCAATTTCGTAGTGCGGGGCAGGTTGAGAGACGCATTCTCCTTTTGCAGATTCCTTAAAGGAATCTAAAGCTCCACTAAAACTATGTTTTTCTCTAAGAATTTCACCCATTTTAAAATGGGCAGCACAGTAGTCAGGTCTTTCCGCTATACTTTTTCTTAAGTGTTCTAATGCTAGGTTTGATTCTTTTTGTTGTAATGAAATTAATGCCAGGTTGTAGTGAGTTCTATATTGGTGTGGGTAAACGAGGTCTTCTAAAATTTTGTTGTATTGGCCTTGCGCCTCAGGTATTTTGCCAGAAGTATAGAGAAGTGAAGCGAGGTTATTTCTAGCGTCGGAATTCTTTGGTTCTAACTCTAAAGCTTTCTCAAGGTGAAATCGCGCCTGGTCTTTTTTCCCTTTAAAGAAATACGCCATACCTAAATTATTTTGAGTCTTACTATCTTTCGGGTTTAATTCAGCAGCTTTGATTAAATGATCTAGAGCTTCTGTGTATTCGCCTTGAGTTAATTTTTCAGTTCCGTAGCTATAAAAAATTTCGGCCTTTTTTTCGGCATCAGTTTGAGTCGTCGATGTGCTCGAGCAACCAATAAGAATAAAATTAAAAACTAAAAGGGTTTGTAATTTTTTTATAATCTTATTCACGCTCTTCTCCAGTCCAAAATTTCACGTCATTATATATATGGCGTAAAAAAGTATAGGACTATTGTAATCCGCTTTGCGTCTAAGACAATGGAATTCTTTTATTCCTAGTGGAACTTATGCCTTTCTTTGTAACATTGCGACAGTTTCAAAATGGTGGGTTCCTGGAAACATATCAAACAGAGAAATTGATTTTAAATGATAATGTTGACTGAGTTTATCAAGGTCTCTGGCCAGAGTGTTGGGTGAGCAGCTTACAAAAGCCATGAGTCTTGGATTAATTTTTGTGGCCACGAGTTCGGCGTGAGTCCAACCAGATCGCGGAGGATCAATAATAAAAATAGATTTTGGATCAGAGACTTGGTTGCGGAGCCAATTTTTTAGTGAATCCATGTTAAAGAGGTTTATTGCATTAAAAGTGATGTGATTTTCAGTAGGTGAGGGTGCTTGAGTGTAACTGTCTATTATTGTGATGCGAGCAAAATTATTCCATAAATTCTGGCTTAAATTTCCACCGCCGCCGAAGAAATCAAAAAGCTGAAGATCCTTTGTTGTTCCAATTTCTGCCAAAATTTCCTGCTTCACAAATTCTTTTAGTTTTAGATTAATTTCTCTATTCACTTGTGAAAAACCACCATCCGCATAGGGTCTATTAATACTTGTAACGAGTGTTTCTTTTCCTTCTAATTCTCTTAAATAAAGTTCAATGTGGCCTTGAGGTCTATGGTCCCGATTATTTTGGATTAATTTGATCCAATTATCATTGGCATAAAGGTCAGAAAGATGTTTTTGAATTAGTTCTTGGGGCAACCTACAATTAGGGATCGGTAAAATATCGTTTGAATTAGAGCGTTTGATTCCCAAAATTCTTTGATCGAGGTCATAATGAAGAACAATTCTGTTTCTATATTGAAAACGCTTGCTTGAGGCAAAGACGTTGATAGGAAATTCATCCTCAGATTGAATTGCACTGACTAGCTTAATTATTTTTTTCAACTCAAATCGAAGAGACAATTGCTTAAAATGGAGTTCATTTTCATAACTAGTGTGTAGAAAGTGGCAGCCTGGGCATTGTTCGAAGTGTGCACATTCAGGGTGAATTCGAATGGGGGAATAATGCGTTAAGTCTTTTGTTGATTCAAGCTGAGCAAATTGGACCTTGCTTTTTTCGTGCACAACCAAAGCTTTTCCCTCCTCACCGGGGAGGACTTTTTCAATAAATGTGACCTTTCCACCTTCGCTTAGTGGCCTTGATACTCCTTGCCCCAAGCCATCTAGGTGAATGATTTTAAAAGGCACCATTTTTGTTATTTCTGGCCGGGAATTTCGACTACTCATGTCAAGACTTTTAACTTAGCAACATGAATTCGTCTACTTATTGTTTATCATCACTGTGCAAACGACTTTCCCTAAAATAGAATTAAACGTTAGTTGTAGGTCATTGAAAATTTTAGGGTTGGAAATTTTGGGTCCAAAAAATATCTTATATCGCTTTCCCTTTTTCGCAGAGCTTTTTATTAATGGGCCTTTTATTTTTATTTATGCTTTGCGCTTGGTGAAGCGTGTGCCTGATTTTTTACCAGGCCAGTTAATTAGTACCATGATCGAGGTGGGCACGTATTGTGTTCCCTTTGTTTTAACTTTAGTGACGGCTTCTGCTTTTTGGTTTTCAAAGGACATTGAAGATTTTTTTAGGAAGCATGTTTTTGCTTTGATTATACTTTTTCCACTCTACATCACCTTTGGCGATGCTGAATTTGCCTTCTGGCTTGGGGCGGCCCATCTTTTGTCCACAATCCTCTCTCTCTATGACCAGGAAGAAATTGAAGATTCTCCAAAGAGGCTGAGTGAAATAAAACCATTCTGGGAAAATTTGCATTTAACACCTGCCCAAATAGTTTTGATTTCTTTTATGGGCATTATTTTACTTGGAACTTTTTTACTTTACCTTCCTGTTTCTGCTGCAGAAGGGAAGAAAATTGCCTTGGTTGATGCATTTTTTATGACCACATCTGCAGCTTGTGTCACTGGGTTGGCGACTGTTTCAGTTAAAAATGATTTAAGTTTTTTCGGTCAAATGGTTTTGCTTGGAACATTTCAAGTCGGCGGATTGGGCTTTATGACACTCTCTTCCAGTGTTGGCATTCTTATGGGAAGAAATATGCAAATGAAAGAGCGCCTCATTATGCAAGACTTATTGGAAGTAAATGAGCTCAATCAAATTTACTCCATGATTACAGACATTATTTCATTTACCTTTTTTATAGAACTCTGGGGCGCAATTTTATTGGCCATAGGTTTTGGAATTGAAGGACTCGATTTTGGTACAGCAGTGTATTATGGAGTATTTCATAGCATCTCTGCGTTTTGTAATGCTGGTTTTGCCATGTGGGATAATAGTTTAGAGAATTTTGCCACTAACCCTATAATTTCAATCACTATTAGTGTTCTCATCATTCTTGGTGGGATAGGGTTCGTTGTTTTAAAAGAACTTCGTGAAATAGCGACTACCAAAAGAAAGCTTTTAAATATGTCACTGCACTCAAAAGTAGTTTTTCTTATGACAGGATTACTCTTAGTCGCAGGATCACTGTTTGTGTTTTTTGGGGAATTCTTAAATAGCTTAGATGGATACACATTGTGGGAAAAAACTTTAATTTCATTTTTCCAATCGACAACATTGCGGACGGCTGGATTCAACACTTTGCCTCTTGCTAATATTCACCCCTACACAGCTTATGGGTTCATGATGTTTATGTTTATTGGTGCTAGTCCAGGTTCAACGGGTGGCGGTATTAAAACGACTACTTTTGCCATCATTCTCCAATCAATTCGGGCCAATTTAACAGGTAATAAAAAGGTAACTTTTTTCGATCGAACGATCCCTAATTCTCTTATTGTAAAGGCCATTGGTGTCGCATTCATTTCGATAATGATTGTGAGTTTATTCACACTCGTCATGATGCAACTTGAACCTAATCAGGGATTACTTCCTTTGATGTTTGAGGTTATGAGCGCCTTTGGAACAGTTGGACTTTCTCTTGGAGTTACCACTCAAATGTCAGCGGCAGGTAAAATTGCAATAGGTGTTTTGATGTACATAGGAAGAGTTGGTCCTTTAACTCTTGCCTTGGCCCTAGGTGAGAGGGCTGCCAAGCAAGGGAAATATGATTATCCAGATGGCCGTATGATAATTGGATAATTTAATTATTATGGGAGAAATAAAATGTTGGCTGCAGTTATTGGATTAGGAACGTTTGGCGCGAGAACTGCTATTAGTTTGCATGATCGTGGTGCCGAGGTTGTTGCCATTGATGTCGATGAAGAACTTGTAGATAAAATAAAAGATAGAGTAACTCATGCCGTGGCCCTTGATGTTACAGATGAGCGTTCTCTTCGTGCAATTAATATCAGTGATGTGGACACGGCCATTGTCGCGATTGGGGATAATGTTCAAACCTCAATAATGGCCGTTGCAATGTTGCGAAAGCTCGGTGTCGGCCGTGTTATTGCTCGTGCGACAAGCCTACTTCATGAACACGTACTGAAGGAAATTGGGGCCTCTGAAATCATAAAAGTTGAAGAAGACATGGGCGAAATTATTGCTTCAAAAATTATCGCACCCCACGTATTGCAGCGATATAATTTTGCAGCGGGATACTCGCTAGTCGAAATTCGTCTTGGGAAAATTTACGAAGGTAAAACGTTGGTCGAAAGTAAAATTAGACAAAATTATGGTCTAAATATTGTAGCACTTCAAAAGAGAGTGCCAGTCATAACTCATGAAGGGAAACCGGCTTATAAAGTCGAAATTAATGATAGCCCGATGCCAATGGATGTAATCGAACAAGACGACATCGTTGTTTTGATTGGGGCGGAGAAAAACTTTAATAGATTATTTGAAGATTTAGGTGAGAATTAATTTTTTTAGCAGAACTAGTTTTGGGAGTTCGCCATGAATTTGAGTTTGAGAGGAAGAGTTATACTAAGCTTTGTTGTCGCCAACATCGTTGTATTAATTCTTTCTGGTACTGTTTTCTTCTTTTTAAATTCTCTTAATCGCAGCATTGATGCGATTACCTCGCAATCTAATCGAGCATCAGTTTTAATTGATGAGATTAGAATTTCTGCCATGACTATTCTTAAAAAGCAGAGGGAAATTCTTTCTGAAGGTGTTTCTCCCGAAAAAGTTAATCGCATTGTGGAATTATGTGAAAGCTTTTCAGGACAACTCCTATCTTACGAGGCCATCAATAGTGACTCTGACGTTAAAACAAAAGTGGCACAAATGTTGTCCTATGTTGATTCGTTAAAACTTGTTTTAAGTAAGGCCGCACTTTATGGCAGAGATAACGCTGGTATGTCGTCAGTCGCTGACCTAGCGGACAAAATTCTAGATTCATTTACAGAGTTACAGGACGTGCAATTAAGCCAAACGATTGAAAGGGATAAGCGGATTCGAAAAATTATCAATGAGACTAAGCGTAATATGATGATTACCTTGATTGTTGGGTTCCTTGGAACAATAGTTTTAGGTCTTGTTATTCCCAATAAAATTGCCCTACCTTTTAAAAAGATTAAGGATGCCATTCGTGAACTTCAGGAATGTAATTTTGATATTAATATTTACTATAACCAAGACGACGAGATTGGTGATCTTGCCCGTGAAATGAATAAAATGATTCGGGCCTTCAAAACGTTTAATGATTTAAGGGCCGATCGGATAAATGTCGAATTAAGAAAGTTTGACCTGTTGGCCAATTTATCTCGTAAGCCAGTTCTGGTTGCCAACGCTGAAAGTAAATTGATGTATATGAATAGTGCCCTCTATAGTTTACTTAGAGTTAGGTCTGAGGAAGTTATTGGCAAGGCCATGAATGAGACCATTCTGCCAACTTCGGTCATTGATGCTTATGATTTGGCCTTAAAAAGGCATTCAAAGATTGAAAATGCTGAAATTGAAATTACTTCTAGGCCCACTGAGGATTTGATAGAAGTCGAAGGTGGCGACGTGTCAAGGGTTGAGGGAGAGCACAAAGAGGAAGTTATTTATAAAGGTTACGCGAACGTCATACCAATTCGCGGAAAAGAAAGTTCCCTTGATTATTACCTTATGGTAGTGTCCACGGAACCATTTGCCTGATAAACGCGTTGCCAAATAGAGTTCAATTTACCTATGGATCAAAATCTCATTCGAAACTTTTCAATTATTGCTCATATTGACCATGGTAAGTCGACCCTGGCTGACCGTATCTTGGAAATGACAAACTCCATTAGTAAGCGCGAAATGCAGGATCGCTTACTCGATAATATGGATATAGAACGTGAACGCGGTATTACCATCAAGGCCCAGACAGTAAGATTGTTGTATAAAGCGCAAGATGGACAAACATACCAATTCAATTTGATCGATACTCCCGGGCATGTGGATTTTGCCTATGAAGTAAGTCGAAGTTTGGCTTCTTGTGATGGTGCTTTGTTGGTCGTGGACGCTTCTCAAGGTGTTGAAGCTCAGACCTTGGCCAACGTTTACATGGCCCTCGAGCATGATTTGGAAGTTCTTCCAGTCATTAATAAAATTGACCTTCCCCATGCGGATGCTGATAAGGCAAAGCGAGAGATTCAGGAAATCATTGGAATCGATGCTGGGCAAGCTGACCTCGTATCAGCAAAGTCTGGTTTGGGTGTCGATGGTTTATTAGAATCCATCGTTAAAAAAATTCCTCCCCCAAAGGGAAGAGACAATCATCCACTTCAAGCACTCATATTTGACTCTTGGTTTGATTCTTATCAAGGTGTTGTTGTTCTAGTCAGAGTTTTTGAAGGCGCAATTAAAAAGAAAGATTTTATTTATTTAAAGCATTCAAACCAGCAATATGAAGTTTTAAAAATTGGTGTAAATTCTCCTTTCTTCACGGAAGTTGATAAGCTTCATGCGGGCGAAGTTGGTATGATAATTTGTGGTATCAAAAACCTTCGCGATGTGAAGATTGGTGACACCGTTGTCATGGCCAGCAAGCAAGACACTCCAAATTTACCTGGTTATCAGGAAGTTAAGCCGATGGTGTTTTGTGGGATTTTCCCAGTTGAGTCTAATGATTATGAAAATTTAAAAGAATCTCTTGAAAAATTGGCCTTGAATGACTCTTCATTTACTTATGAGCCAGAGTCTTCTACCGCTCTTGGATTTGGTTATCGCTGCGGCTTTCTTGGTTTGCTTCACATGAATATTATTCAGGAGAGACTTGAAAGACATTATGGTCTAAATCTAATTTCAACTGCACCGTCTTGTAATTATAAGGTTAAATTCCAAAATGGTGAGGAAATCATGGTTCACAACCCAACGGATATGCCTGAACCAGGACACTTTGAATCAATTGATGAGCCAATAGTTTCCATAAGTATCCACGTTCCCAATGAATTTGTAGGGAAAATTATTACACTCTGTGAAGATCGGCGTGGGGTGCAAACCGACCTTAAATATATTACGCCTGAACGCGTACAAATCACTTATGATTTACCTTTGAGTGAAATGGTATTCGATTTTTATGATAAATTGAAAGGCCAGACGAAGGGCTACGCGAGTATGGATTATGAATTTAAAGGTTATAAGGAAGCTGATCTGGTAAAAATCGACATTCTTTTGAATGGTGATCCTGTCGATGCTTTATCGCTTATTTGCCACCGGCAAAATTCATTTTACAAGGGAAGAGACCTTGTTCAAAAGCTACAAAAACTTATTGATCGTCAGCAATTTGATATTGCAATCCAAGCTGCGATTGGTTCTAAAATTTTAGCACGTGAGAGTGTTAAAGCTCTTAGGAAAAACGTTTTGGCCAAGTGTTACGGTGGTGACATTAGTCGAAAAAGAAAATTATTAGAGAAGCAAAAAGAAGGAAAAAAGCGAATGAAGATGGTCGGAACTGTTGAAGTTCCGCAGGAAGCGTTCCTTGCCGTTCTAAAGATCGATGATTAATAAATGACAATTTTATTTCAATGAGGAAATAAGCATGTCCGCAATTTTTGAGCATTTGGATAAAGCACTAAAAGAATTTTCAAGTGGGAATTTCTACCCGGTCGTAATCGAGGCCAAGAAAGAGTACACCATCCTTACCGGGCAAATAAATGATGATGATGAGGATTTTGAAAATCGAATTAATGCCTTTAATGACTGGTACGTTCTGCAATATATTTCGCAAGAGCTGCGGATGCCCGCGATTAAAAATTATGCCATGAAATATACTTTGCCTCAGGAAATAATGAATTCCTATGACAATTTGAATCATAGTCTTTTCCAGTATCAAGGTGAGAATTTTAAAAAGCAAAAAGTTGTGAAAGATCATCTTCATAGTGGTGTGAAAATAGTTTTGTCAAAAGATTGCCCTGCTCCGGGATTGCTAAAAGGGGATCTTTTTACTGGTAGAATTTTGACCTTTAATGACGAAGCCTATTTGCTTTCAGGTATGTGCATATTACCCAAAGAAATGATGTCTAGGCTTGTTCGGTATGCAAGACAAGTCAAAAAACTTGGCAGCAGGGAATTTGAAACTAATTTTTTGATGAAGTTAGAGTATTTCAAAACAAAATGGACGCGATATTCTCATCTCCCGCCTGAGAGAATATTTCAATTTAACTTATAATCCATGGTAAAGATTTTTGGTTTTACTTTGATTAGAAATGGGATCAAGTATGATTATCCCTTTGTTGAATCACTGATTTCTCTTGGAGGCGTCAGTGAAAAAATCTATCTTGCAGTTGGAAAAAGCGAAGATGGGACTGAAGCCTTAGTCCAAAAACTCCCTAAAATTAAAGTTTTAAATACGGTATGGGACGATAGTCTTAGGGCCGGTGGAATTATTTTATCACAGCAAACGAATGTTGCTTTGGATGAATTAAGAAAAGAGCAAGGGGCATTACCTGGAGCGTGGGGATTTTATCTTCAAGGGGATGAGGTTATTCACGAAGACGACTACTCAACGATTATTCAGGATATTGAAAGGGCCGAAAAAGAAGGAGCTGATGCCGTGGCATTTCGCTATCTTCATTTTTGGCAGAGCCATAAAAAAATTGCCATTAATAAAAAATGGTATCCGCAAGAGATACGGGCCATAAAATTGAGTTCAAGTTTAACAAGTTGGGGAGACGCCCAAAGCTTTAGACCAACAAATAAAATATTTTATTCTGACGCTCGCATTTTTCATTACGGACACGTTAGGGAGTCTGCATCCTATGCCAACAAAAAGCGTGATATTTTAAGGCTATATCATTTAGATAATAAGCTAAATAAGTATCGCAGAAGAGAAATGCGCTTTGATTCACAGACAGAGGTTTTAACTTATTTTGGTTCTCATCCAATGGTGATGCGTGAACGAATTTTGAAATTGGAAAAATTTTGGAAACCAGATGAGCGTAGTGAAGTTTTTATTGTGGGAGAGAAAAATAATATCAACTCCTCAGTTTTTTTAAATTTGGCTGCAAAAAAAGTTTCTTGGTTTCAATCTATTTTTGATGTTCCATTTTCAGCAAGGAAAATGGCGATTGTTTTAAATCCTTCACTTCTAACAAGTTTATATTTAATGCTCGTCCATTGGGTTTGGCCTTTTTCCAGTGTGCCAAGAAAAATGCGAAGCAAGCTGGCCCTACCATGGCCGGAAGATTTTTATTGGACATTAAGGTTGAGTGAAAAATCGATTGCGATGAAGGTAAATGACTAAGATTCGCGAAGCCTAATAAAAATTCTTTGTTGCTTCTGTATCAGACAGTTCTTGTTCTAAATTGATTGATTTGTGAGATTTGTAAGTAAGGTAGGGAATGAGTCCCAACAAGTTTATTGATACGATGACGAGGAAATAAATGTTGAATAGAGAAGCACCATTATGGGTTCCAAAAAGTTTAAAGAGTCCGTCAAAAATAGCATGGCCTATGCCTAAACCTGCCGGAGAAATGGGGACTGCAACGGCCATAAGTCCTACTGGCATAAAGGTGAATACATAGCGAAGCGGAATCACTTGTTCATAAAATGGAGAGCTTATTATCCAAAAGGCCAAAATATTGATGAATTGAGAAACCAGGCTAGCACCTAAGCCTTGGATGATGGTTTTTTTGCTTTGTCCCATAATCCAAACCTGTTCCAATGTCTTTCCGATGCGTTGTCCTAAGAATGGGATTTTAGCAGTGAGTTGAAGGATGATTTGTTGGAGGGCCACAGGTAAAAACAAAGAGACCAAGAAAAAAAATACACCGATAAAAAGTAAAAAATTAAAGTGGATAAGATTTCTTAAGTGAGGCGAAATCACGGAGAGCTCTGAATAGGAATAAGCGCTAAAGGCGCCAAGGAGAAAGAGCAGACCGATTAGCCCAATGATGCGGTCCATGAAAACTGACATAATTAAGTAAGTTTTGCTTAGTTTTTTATCTAAATTTCGAGCGAAAACCACCTTTATTATATCCCCGGTCACTGCACCTGGCAGAACAGAACTAAAAAAAAGGCCGATCCAAGTTAATTTGATAATTGGAAACAGGGGCAACTTTGAATCAGTTTTTAATTGAACAAGCGTCCGCCAGCGCCAAGCACTTATCATAATTTGACAAAGGATTAGACTAATTGTGGAAATGAGTAGGACTGGGTGTTGGAGAGTTTCGGCAACAAGACCAAAGTCCAGCTTCCCGTTTTTTATTAGCCAAGTCAGAATTAGCGCCGCAAAAGCTAACTTGATAACAGTTTTTAATGAAGATTTAATTCCAGATTTCATTGGGTGAATTATAATATCCAACTCAATTGTTTTTCCATAAAATATTGGAGTATTGCTTTTTAAAAAGGATGAGACCATGAAAGTTGTAATGATTGGAACAGGGTATGTTGGCCTCGTATCTGGCACTTGCTTTGCTGAGTTGGGTCACAATGTCGTCTGTATCGATATTGACGCCAAAAAAATCGAAAAGCTAAATGCCGGTATTTGCCCCATTTATGAACCGGGTCTCCAGGAGCTAATTCAGCGGAATGTAAAAGGTAAAAGGCTTGCCTTTGCCAATGATTATAAATCCGTCGCTGAGGCGAAAGCCATTTTCCTTGCGGTAGGGACTCCATCGACGGCCTCTGGAGAGGCAGATTTACGTTACCTTCGTGAAGCAGCTGTGACAGTTGCAAAGCATTTAAGTGAAGACGCCATAGTTGTTATTAAGTCGACTGTTCCAGTTGGAACTGGCCACGAAATTCATCATCTAATGCGTCAACATACCCAAAAGAAGTTTCACCTAGTGAGCAATCCTGAATTCTTAAAAGAGGGAACAGCAGTAGAAGATTTTATGCGTCCAGATCGAGTCATTATCGGAGGACAAGATGAACATGCTTTCCTTTCGATGGAAGAACTTTATGCTCCATTGGTTAGACAAGGAAACCCAATTTATCGCATGTCCAACGTTTCCGCAGAAATGTCCAAGTATGCGGCCAATTGTTTTCTGGCAACAAAAATTTCCTTTATCAATGAAGTGGCCAAGCTTTGCGATGTGAGCGGTGCTGATATTGAAGAAGTAAGAAGGGGCATAATGTCAGATAAAAGAATCGGGACTCATTTTTTGTATCCTGGGCCAGGCTATGGCGGGAGCTGTTTTCCAAAAGATGTGAAAGCCCTGCTCAGCACTTCAAAAAAATTAGGTATGCCACTTTCCATTATTGATTCAGTGGAAAAGGTAAATGACAAGCAAAAAATTTATATTATTGAGAAAATAAAAAAACACTTTAATGGAAATCTGAAAGGCAAAACTTTTACCTTATGGGGCTGTGCTTTTAAACCAAATACCGACGACGTTCGAGAAGCTCCTGCAGAAGCCATTGCCGTGGCCTTGGCCAAAGAAGGTTGCCAGGTCAATGTATTTGATCCGGTGGCACTTGAGAATTTCGAAAAACTTATGGCGCAATATTCTGATATAAAAAATTCAATTAAATATTTTCAAGACAAATATGAAGCGCTGGGAATGGGACAAACTTCGGGAGTTATTATTGTCACTGAATGGCGGGAATTTAAAGTTCCTGACTATTCAGAATTAAAAAAACGGATGAAGGACCATGTTATTTTTGATGCCAGAAATATTTATAGCCCGACAGAAGTAGAAGAAAAGAAATTTTCTTATTATGCAATTGGAAGAAACTGGAAAAAAGCGTGAGCATGAATAAACTATCAGTTGGATTGCTTCAGCTTAATTCGAAGTTAGATTTTGAACTCAATCTTCAATCAATTGAAAAGCTTATCGTGGAAGCCAAAAAGACTCAGGTAAAATACTTATTTTTGCCTGAATGTTTTTACTCCATGTCCGATGGAACAAAACCGACGCCCCATTTGGTGACAAAAGATAATGAGCATTTTCGCAATATAAGCAATCTCGCCAAGGCCCATCAGGTTTTTTTACTAGGTGGTTCCGTAGCCTATTTGGAAGATGGAAAGGTTTTGAACCGTTGCTTGAATTTTGATGATAACGGAAAGCTGATCGGTCACTACGATAAAATCCACTTGTTTTCTTGCGATCTAAAAAAAACGGGAAAAGTTGAAAGTGAACGAAGAGTCATTAACGAATCAGATATATATACTTCTGGGAAGCAACCTCAGATTCTAGAAGTTGGTCCTATGAAAATTGGTTTGGGGATTTGTTTTGACCTACGTTATCCAGAAATGTTTCGAAACTATGTTTTGGCGGGAGCCAATGTCCTGTCTATAAGCGCGGCTTTTACTGTTCCTACTGGAAGGGCCCACTGGCACACTCTTTTGCGCGCCAGGGCCATTGAAAATCAATGCTTTGTACTTGCACCGGCCCAGGAGGGGAGGCATAATGAAAGGATTGAAACATTTGGTCATTCGCTGATCATTGGGCCGTGGGGGGACATTTTGGCGGATGGGGGACTTGGCGAGAAATTAATAATTTCTGAAATTGATTTGGATCAGATTGCTCAGGTTCGCCAAACGGTAAAAGTTTTTTAAGTAACAGGAGTCGGAAGTGCGCACACTTTTGATTATTGAAGATAGCGAAGATCAGCGCAATTTAATGGGTAGTATTTTAAATAGTCGCTACCGTGTTTTGATGGAGTCTTCTGCAGAGGAAGGTCTCAAAACAGCGCTTAGAATTAAGCCAGAGTTAATTTTATTAGACCTTGGTTTACCTGAAATGGATGGTTACGAGTTATGCAACCGAATCCGATCAATTCCTGATTTGGAATCAGTTCCGGTCATTATTGTAAGTGGTCAACAAGGGACAGAAGCCCATTCGAAAGCCTATAGACTTGGTGCAGATAACTATTTGGAAAAACCTTTCGACAAGGAAGAGTTGCTGGCCATCATTGAATCTAAACTTAAATATTCAACCCGCATGACCCGAAAAACTGTTGGTAATCTAACCCTAGATTTGAAAAACGGGTTAGTGATGATCAACTCAGATAAAATTGAAATGACACCAAAGGAATTTAAAATTTTGGCCATCCTCTGGGAGAATATGGATCAAGTGGTAGGTCGAGAAGCTATTTTAAAATATGTTTGGGATAAAACGCACGTTTCAGATCGGGTGATTGACAATCATGTGACTGCACTTCGGAAAAAAATTAAAGACTCTAGCTTGAGAATTGAAAGTGTCTATGGACAAGGCTACAAATTGCTCTCTAATTAGTTGAATAAAATGACCCTAGGCACGCCTGCTTAATTTTGAACCCATGTAAGATATTTTGACAACCTCCTGTTTTTACTTAAGGAGTGCTGTCAGATTTTTTACGGATAAAACAACCACCGCCACTGATAATTGCTTCAGTCTATTTTCTCACCTAAATCCCTTCCATCTTGAAAAATACTTAAATTTAGGGGGCCAGAATGAAAATTTTTAAAGCTATAAAACTTTCTGCAATTTGTCTTTTACTTTCAATCGCCAATGCCAATGAATCTAAAAAAACGGTGGTGTTTGATGGTAAGCCGAGTGTCGCTTTAGAATTAAGTTCATCCCAATATCATACCGAATATACCTATGAACGTATTTGGACCACATGCTCTAGACAAGTTTTTGATGGGTACGATCAAGTTTGCAGTATTTTTTCTGCTTTGGCAGGAATTGAAAAACGAAGAATTTGCGAAAGAGATAACGGCCGCGTTGTTTGTCACGATGACGGCAGTTATGATGGCGGGTACGGCAATGACGGTGGAGACAATGGTGGCTCAAGTGGCAGTTATACACCAACCTGTCATTCAGTAAGTCGTTATAGAACTGAGTATTATTCTTGTGAAGAAGTTGTTCGCCATCCTTATTCAGTATTTGATTTTAGTACCGCTGCCAAAGCCATCCTTAATTTTCCCGATATGAAGGGAGCTGAAAGAAAGATTGCGATAGATGTAGATTTAAGCGACTCAGGGTATTTGCAGGCGTCGGCCAAAAATTTGGGGCAAGAGAAATTTTTAGTGTACGGTAATTGGGGTGGTGAGAAACGTGGAGGTACTTCAACTGCGAGGACTCTAAGTTCAGAATTATCTCTTGCATTTGCCGATGGAACATCAGTTTGGAACTTGTTTAAAAACGAAATTAATAAGGTTGATTTTGAAAATGGAGAGCTTGTATTTCTTATCGCCTCTATTAAAAATCCTGAATTATTTAATATTCAGTTGAAAGTAAAACAAGTTCGTTGGTTCTTATTGAAAGATAAAGTTGTTTTGGATGATGTTCTAAGTGCTCAAAAATTTCATTTAGTGGATACGGCTCAAGGCACTCAAGTAAAGGTTCCACTTTCGGACCGTGGTGTTTTTCAACCTGGAAAGAAATATAAAGTCGAAATAACCTTGTTTCCTTCCAATGCCCTCCTAAAATCTTTGCTGAATGGTAGTGAACTACCTAAATTTAAAAAATTTACTTCTGAGAAAATTAAATTTGAATAAATTCTTATTCGACGCGACCTACTATTTTATAACCTTTATACTCACCGGCCCTAAAACCGGTGAGTTTTTCTAAACCATCTGATAAGGCAAGGCCCAGGTCATTCCATTGCCAATTTAGTGGAAGGTCCATAATGGGAATATTATTGCGGTGAAGTTTTATCCAATTCTCCATTGCGTTTGGATGGGTCTCGAGGAAGGGTTTTAGACCCCACACACGTTGATAATTAAATTTCTCATTTTTAAAATTGTCGCCGTGGTAAAGTTTGCTAAACGATTTAATTTTTTCATTCATAATTGTCTCTTTTCTGGCCCAACCGTAATGAAAAATTCGTGCGTCAGATTTTAATGCTTTTATTTTTGATCCATCGTTGTATCTGAATCCCTGAGCATCAAGCCAACTTTTAATATTTTTCCCATTCCTAATAAGTCTTACTTCTCTGCGGTAAACTTTTCTTGTATGCCTGATAATGTCGACGTTTCCATAAAAGTGAAGATAATTGAAAATGAGTCCGTCCGCTTCCGAATTATCTTCGAGTGAATTAATCCCGCTCATAATGTGAGGAATATCCTGTTCATGAATAGCTTCGTCACCTTGAATATATTGGCAGTATTTCCCTTGGCATAGAGAAAGGGCAATGTTCGTTTGCTCGGATAGTATTAACCCTCTTTCTTTTAAATTAGGGTCCCAATGATTTTTTACAATCTTATATTTTGAATTTTTGAAGGTTTCGTTGATAAGTTTAAATGTGCCATCATCCATTTTAAATTCAGGATCATCAAAACCCACATTAATAATCACTTCATCGCAAAATGGTGCAATGGTATGGATGCTTTCAACGAAAGGATAGCCAAGGGTTAAACCATTTTTAATGAAAGTAAAACCAGAAATTTTTATTTTATCACTCATGCATTTGCTGCGGAATGAATCAGGGCCAAAGCCGCAATGACCGCATTTTCTAACCTCAAAGTAGAATGTACCAAGCTGATGGCCCTTGCGCCACCATTTTTAAATAACAATTCTTCTTCTGCAGTCAGGCCTCTCTCAGGTCCAAAAATAAAGACTTGTAGATGGTTAGGTCCTTTTTGTAATTGCTTTTTAATTGTAGGAGAATGCAAAGATTTGCTGCCTTCCTTCGATAATAAATAATAATAGGGAATTTCTTCAAGTGTGGTGCTGCTGGTTTCTAACGGTTTAGGTAGATAAGGGAGAATTTCAATTTCAGGAATAGTAAAATAGGACATGGATTGTGATAATCCCAAGGCCAAATGATGAATAAATTCTTTTTGCAGAAACAATTGAGCATCTAAATAACTTTTTTCAGTTAGAGATGCATTGAAAAATTTAATTCTTTCAATGCCAAAACAAACAGCTCCCTCTAATATTTTTTTTGCAGTTTGTGGTCGGCAAGCAGCTATCCAAAGTTCGATTCGTGGATGTGTAGCCTTATTGCTTGAAGAAGCATCCTCGTTTGTGATTTCTATTGTTACTGATTGCTGATCAAGATTTATTATTTGTCCGCGAAATAATCCTAAATTAAGACCAACCAATTTGATTTCTTGACCTACCTTGGCCTTCAGAGTCCTATGGAGATGTTCAATCCTCTCGCCAGACATTTTGCTTAATAGTTCTGGGGGAATTGAGTCATTCTTGGTAGAAGCATTAGATTGTATTGTTACTTTGGCACCCATCAAGGACGGATCTGGCTCGACAAGTTCGGTCGTTTTCAAATTTGCTTCATGTTTAAAAAAATAGAGACGATTCATGGCAATGATTTACGCCACTTTTTTCTTCTTATCAATATCTGTGTGAGTTGGAACTTCCTGGTCTGGCCAATGAAGGACATTATGAATCGATTGGTCTTGGAATTGATCAGGAGAAACTATTGATTCAAAAGGAATTCCCAATAATTGCGCATAAACTTTGATATGCCCTTCAATCATCTTATTTAAAGTAAATTGCTCTCTAAATCGCTTTAATCCAACCATTCCCATGCGTGCAGCTTCTAAAGGGTGTGCAAATAAATAGTTCATAGACTCCGCAAGCAATTCGCTATTCCCTGGAGGAACAATCAACGTTGATCTTCCTGGGTCGCCTACAACTGGTACCCCCGATGGAAGGTCTGTAGCAATAATCGGTTTTGCTGCGGCCATTGCTTCCAATTGCACCATTCCAAAATTTTCTGCGGGAGTTATACTTGGTAATATCACCATTGATGAAGCATAGTAGAGTGCTTTAAATAAATCTTGATTTTCGATTCTGCCTAAAAAGTGAATGCGATCTGCGATTCCCATCGATTTTGACATTTGCTCAACTAAGGCGCGCTCAGGACCATCCCCAGCAAGAACCAGGTTGTGATTCACTTCTTTCATTGCTTGGATTAGAAATGGAAGTCCTTTGTACGAAACCATGCGGCCCAAAAATAATGCGAAGACTCCATATTTTTGCTGTAGTTCATGGGTTAATTTTTCAGACAAAATGGTCTTTTGCATCAGTTTTGGATCCATTCCAAAAGGGACAATCGAACATTTATTTTTAAACTCAGGCAGGACTTGGCTAAATTTAATATGGTTTTCAGTTGGAACAATAATTCTGTCTACATTATGTAAGAAGGCCCTTTGAAAGGGATGATAAAAGGGTAAGAACCACTTTTGTCTAGTGACGTCAGCATGGTATGTCACCACGACTGGTTTATTTTTTGGAGCAAGCATTAGAGAAAGTTCAGCTAAGGGATTTGGGCAATGTATATGAATGATATCTGCTTCACCGGCCAGGTCGCGATAAACATCTGGCCAGGATGGCGTGATGGGTTGGCTTGCAATAACTCCAAGGTGTGTAAGCTTAACAACCTTGACTCCCTCTATTTCCTCAGAATGGGAAGCCCAACGCTTTTCCATGGAGCACAGAACCGTGACTTCAAATCCAGCATTGGCCAAGCCTTCACTCAAAGATTGAGTGACACTTTCTATACCTCCGCGATGCGGAAAATAAAATTTTCCAACTTGGAGAATTTTTAATTTAGGTTTTCTATGAACTATATTGTTCAATTTTCCACCTATCAAAAAAGGGAAAAAATCCCATTTCTATCAGTAACTTCTCGGAAAAATAAATAGTTAGGGTGAGTTAAATTTTTATTTTATTGATCATGTCCGACTCATTTAATCGAGATAGGAAAGACAGCATTAAATTTAGGTATTTCTCATTTTTCAACATGTTGCTAGGCCAACATTGAAAGTATTTTAAAAATGAAGCTCATTACCCGACTAATATGCTGGGTGATTTTGTTCAAATTTCATCACTTTTAAAGTGACTGCAACAAAATATAAGGAAGTTTCAATGGCTGACCTAATTGTTTTATCAGCACCACTGGCCAGTGGAAAAACACATTTTATTTTGAAATTCATTGAAGAACAGTTTGATCAAAAATTTAGTAGAAAAACAAATCTAGATATTTTTTATTTTGCACCACTAAGAACTTTGGTGGAGGAATTTCAATCGAAGTTTCAGAGTGCCGAAACTATAAATTGGCGATTTAAAAAACCTAGAAGGATTTATAGCGTTAAGGAATATGTTAAAGAAGAAAATGAAAGAGGAATTCGTATCATCGCAGATTGTTGTGAGCAATATTTACATCTAGAAAAAACAGACCAGGGAATTAATCGAGAAAAGATATTTTTCATTGATGAATTTCATTTGATCTTTAAATGGGGAGAGATATTTCGCCCAATGCTCCTTGAATTCATTTATTGGATTTCCGAACGAAAAGGTGTTGTGATTGGGCTGAGCGGGACATTAAAAAATTTTAAGGATGGCCCGTGGGGGAAATATATAGAACTAGGGTTTGAGAATAATTTTTTTTTCGATTTTGGCGATGGAGAGCTTCGATTCCCTCCCAAAGCTTGTCATATTATTTCCAATACTACATTTTCATTTCTCCAATGCCGCTGGATGATTTTGGCAAGAATTCTATTTTCTAAAGATAAAATAATTGAAGGAACAACACTTGTCTTTTTGCCAACTCGAAATTTGGTTGATTCTTGGCTGGAATTTTTTGAGAAATTTCTTAAGTTGGCTCCATTTGAAAAATTTAAAGCTGTTCATTGTCTCGCTGTGAAAGGAGGGGAAATTGGAGAGTTCCAAAAGATACTTGGATCTAATCAAGATGATCTCGTTGGACTTCAAAAGCTTAGAATTATATTGAGTACTTCTGTTTTAAGCCATGGAGTTAACTTACCTCCAGTGCGGTTAGTGGTTATTCCTTATGCCGTTCAGGATTTTGAAATCTGGTTGCAAATGGTTGGTAGAGGGGGGCGCGATGGTGGTGGCCATGAGGTCTTCTCTCTCCTGCCGAGATGCAACAAAAATCAACTTGAGACAATAAAAATTTGGTCAAAAAGAGGGAATCCAAAAGAATGGTATTTGGCGATGGCCTTAAAGAGTTGGTATCTAATTAGAGCTAGGTCGTTTGACACATTTATTAAGTGGAAACTGAAGATTCAACTATGGCCACGATATTGGAAGGATTGGTTTTATCCAAAATGCCATTTCAAGAAAGGCATCTTCTAAGCAAGGTTTTGCTTAGAAATGGTCAATTAGGGGAACTTCTTGTTTATGGTGGAAAAGGAGGGGGCCGGCATCAAAAAGGTAGTGAAGTTGAAATCGGCCATCTTTGCCGATGGGAAGTAACAAATCTGAAAAAATCGAGTGAGTCAGGGTTGATAGGTGTTAAAAATCCGACTGCAGTTTGGCGTCACAATCATATTCGAAATCAATTTCGTGCCTATGCATTAACTTGCCTTTTTAGTGAAATAATTCTTAAGCTGGCACCTGTTTATGAATTTCATCCAGAGATGGGAGATCATAATCTCGATCACGTGGGTCATTTTCGCGTGCTAAGTAATGCGTTATTTCTTATAGACCAGAGTGTTTCTCCAGAAAAGATGGAGAATAAACTAGAGAAAACCTTTTTACCTTCGAAGCACCTGGCCTTATTTTTGGCCAAATTAATGCAGGAACTTGGTCTATATCCCCTGTTAGAAAAATGCTTATTTTCTGAATTGAAAATTGCTGACCATGCAGAAGAAAATATCTACTTGATGCAGGAGCAAGGTGGCTTTGCCATTGAAGGCCACCAATCAGATGACCGAAATTTCTATAACCATCGAGCAATTTATAATTTCCTTTGCAAGGTCAGGACGACCCGCTACCAAGATTTTTCTTTGGAAGATTCCTTGGAAGGAGACGATCTAAAAGTGTTACTGGACTACTTTTTTTATCACACCCACCTTAAATCTTTCGATTTAAAATCCCTGTCGCTCGTTCTATAATAGGAAGTCATGAATAAGAACTTTTATCAACGCATATCGCCTTATATGATGGAGCACCGCTGGCGTCTTGTTGGTGCTTTATTTTTGTCATTTGCTCTGGCCGCACTCAAAGGTTGGCAAGCTTATTTGGTCAAACCAATCTTCGACCAAGGTTTGGGAATGAGCGCCCAATCAAAAGATGTTTATTTTTTAGCAGGGTTGCTTTTATTTATCATGATGGTCAATTTCCCTTGCAGGTATTTCCATTTTTATTGGCTTCGCTTTGTCGTCGATCATACCACCTGCCGAGTTCGAGAAGCACTCTATCGCAAGATTCAAAATCTTCCCTTGAGCTTTTTTGCTGAACAAAAACAAGGCGCGATTGTAAGTGGGCTGATCAATGATACCCAAATGTTTAGCCAAGGCTTGCGTGGCGCCATCGATATCGTGCGTGAGCCCTTAACCGCATTGTTCATGTTAGGTTTGGCGATTTATCGTGATTGGCAGTTAACCTTGGTGATCTTTATCGTCTCACCACTATTTGTTTTGATTTTTGGCAAGAGTGGCAAAAAGGTTAAGAGTAACCAGCATTTTGTGCAGGAGGAGTTGGGAATTCTTACTCACGTCCTATCTGAAGGGATCACTGGGAATAAAGTTATAAAAGCATTTAACTTGCAGAATCTCTCTCTTTCTCGCTTTCTTCGCACCCAGCAAACTTATTTTAAGCATCTTATGCAAACTACAAAAATTGAAGAGATTGCCCATCCTTTAGTCGAGTTGGTTGGCGCGATTGCTTTTTCTGGCATTATTATATTTGCTCACCATCGAATTCAATCTGGGGCCATCACAACTGGTGACTTTGTGAGTTTTGTCACAGCTATGGCCCTTCTAATGGATCCTATAAGGAAATATTCCCAAGCAAACATTAAGCTTGCACAAGCACAGGCTGCCGGTGAAAGAATTTTTCAATTTTTCGATTTGCCCGAAGAACCAGATGCAGGCACCCATCATATAAAAAATTTTTCAAATTCTATTGAAGCTAAGGACTTAAGTTTTTCCTATGGGGAGAAGCAAGTTTTGCGACATGTGAATTTTACCATTGGTAAAGGTGAAAGAGTGGCTTTCGTTGGCCCATCAGGAGCGGGAAAATCGACCTTGATCAATCTCCTCCTCGGACTTTATCCAGTAAATACTGGAAGCATGTTTATCGATGGAATGGACGTGTCAAAAATAAAGAAACAGGGCTTGCGTGACCTTTTCGGGCTCGTTGGACAAGATATTTTTCTCTTTAATGACACTATTGAGTTTAATCTTCAACTGGAACAGAATGATACTTTGGCCGCTAGTCCTGAATCAATGAAGCGTCAAATTGCCCAGGCCACAAAGGCCGCTCACGCAGACCAGTTCATCGATTCACTATCGGCCAAGGAGCAGACGATTATTGGTGACCGCGGCATGAAATTGTCTGGCGGCCAACAGCAGCGATTAACGCTGGCCCGTGCCTTGGTTAAGAACCCACCAATTCTGCTTTTTGATGAAGCAACCTCTGCCTTGGATAACGAATCAGAGCGCATTGTTCAGGCGGCAATCAAAGAACTTGGTCGGGACAAGACCATTATTGCTGTGGCCCATAGACTTTCCACCATAGCCGATTTTGATAAAATTTACGTCATGCGCAATGGGTCGATTGTTGAAAGTGGCCGCCATGCCGATCTCATGGCCATGCAGGGGGATTATTTCCGCCTTTATCAACTTGGGCAATCTGCTTATTCTTAGAGTTTAATCTCTTGTGTTTTTTCAACCCTTTTTACTCCCTTTTTGTGGGCGAGCTTGATAAACTTGGCACCATCTTTTCCCAGACTTCAGCCTTTAATTTTTTCGAGGAGATCCTCTGTGTCGCAAAAAAATGAAACCAATTTGAAAACCATGAATGATTTGGTGAGCCTCTGTAAACAGCGGGGCTTTATTTTTCAAAGCTCAGAAATTTACGGTGGCTTTGGCGGATGTTGGGACTATGGGCCCTTAGGTGTTGAGCTAAAACTTAATGTCAAAGAACGTTGGTGGAAATCAATGACGTTCAGAGAGGACGTGGTGGGTATTGATGCTTCAATCCTTATGCACCCTTCAGTTTGGAAGGCTTCAGGTCACGTCGATGGTTTTTCAGATCCCCTTGTCGACTGTAAAAGTTGTAAGGAAAGATTTAGGGCCGATCAAATTGATCTTGCGGCTGCTTGTCCCAAGTGCGGTGCCAAAGGCCAATTTACCGAGCCACGCGATTTCAATTTAATGTTTAAAACACAAGTTGGCCCCATCGAAAATTCAGGCTCCATTTCCTATCTTCGGCCAGAAACGGCGCAGGGTATTTTTGTAAATTTCTTAAACGTTCAAAATTCGATGAGAAAAAAATTGCCTTTTGGCATTGCTCAAATTGGCAAGGCGTTTCGAAATGAAATTACTCCTGGGAATTTTATTTTTAGAACGCGTGAATTTGAACAAATGGAAATGCAATATTTTGTGAAACCAGGGGAGCAGAAGGTTTCCATGGAAATGTGGAAAGAAGTTCGTTGGAAGTGGCATCTAGAAAATGGCCTTAGAGCAGAGAAATTGCGTTGGGCTCCACATCCACCAGATAAGTTGGCCCATTATGCTGATGCTGCTGTTGATATTGAATATGAATTTCCAATTGGCTGGGGCGAAATGGAAGGAATTCACTCTCGCACCGATTTTGATTTGACTCAACATCAAAGCTTGTCTGGAAAAAATCAGCAGTATGTCGATCAAATTGATGGCAACAAAAAATATATCCCTTACGTCATTGAGACATCTGTAGGTTGTGATCGCCACCTTTTGGCCCTGATGTGTGACGCTTACCGTGTTGAAAATGCCGGAGACGCGGAAAATGAGCGAACAGTGCTCCGCTTTTCTCCCCACATAGCACCGATCAAAGTGGCCATTCTTCCCCTCATGAAAAAACCTGAGTTGGAGGATTTTGGCGGTAAAGTCCTAAAAGAATTACAGAAGCGCTATCGCGTGGAATACGACACTGCGGGCTCAATTGGAAAACGTTATCGTCGTCAAGATGAAACTGGAACGCCAGCTTGCGTGACAGTTGATTATGATTCGTTAAAAGATAATACAGTGACGGTGCGCGATCGCGATGCCATGACTCAAGAGCGAGTCAATGCTGAACAACTTCCTCGTTATTTCTTTGATAAGTTGGGAATTTAATTTTTTAAAATTTATAATGGATAAATACGGAGTAAGTTATGTCCACCAAGAAATGGGTTTACCTTTTTAGTGCAGAGAAAACTGATGGCAATAGGGGAATGAAAGATTTGCTTGGTGGAAAGGGAGCCAATTTAGCAGAGATGGCTTCTCTTGGATTGCGAGTTCCCCCAGGAATGACCCTGACGACTGAAGCTTGTATCGATTTTCAAAAAAATTCCAAAGTTATAAATGCGGATGCAAAGAAACAAATTTTAGATGCGATCAAAATAATTGAGTCCTACACAGGAAAGAAATTTGGAGATACGTCTAACCCGTTGCTATTTAGTGTTCGAAGTGGTGCCCGCGCAAGTATGCCAGGCATGATGGATACAGTTTTAAATTTGGGTCTAAATGACCAGACTGTCCTTGGTCTTGCCAAGCAATCAAACAATCCTCGTTTCGCATGGGATAGTTATCGTCGATTTATACAAATGTTTTCACATGTCGTTTTGGGAATGAATATTTCCCTTTTGGAAGCAAGTCTAGAAGATTTAAAAGAGGCACGTGGCTACCATCTCGATACAGATTTAAAGGCGGAAGATTTGCAAGAACTTGTAGGTCATTACCGGCAAATCATTTTGCAAGAGACGGGGCGCTCGTTTCCTGCCGATCCCTCTGAGCAATTGTGGTTAGCGGTCGCTGCGGTATTTAGTAGTTGGAATAATGCACGCGCGACTAAATATCGTGAGCTGCATAATATCCCGCACGATTGGGGAACTGCAGTCAATGTTCAGTCGATGGTATTTGGAAATTTGGGTGAAGATTCTGGTACCGGAGTTTGCTTTACTCGCGATCCAAGTACGGGAGAAAGAAAATTCTTTGGAGAGTTTCTACTCAATGCCCAGGGTGAAGATGTGGTTGCAGGGATTCGGACTCCATGGCCAATTAATGATTTTTCCAAAAATGAAGCCAATAAAAATCTTAAGACATTAAAAGACGTGATGCCTGTTGTTTATGATGAGCTTTGCGTTGTCTATGGTAAATTAGAGAACCACTACAAAGACATGCAGGATATTGAATTTACCATTGAGAAAAACCGTCTCTATATTTTGCAAACAAGAAATGGAAAGAGGACGGCTAATGCAGGAATAAAAATTGCTGTGGATTTGGTTCAGGAAGGAATTCTTAAGCCAAACGAAGCCATCATGCGTGTTAATCCGGAAGATCTTAATCAGTTGCTGCACCCAAGACTTGACCCTTCTGCTAAAAAGGAAGTGTTGGCGATTGGATTGCCAGCCTCGCCTGGAGCTGCATCTGGAGCGGTTGTGTTTTTTGCTGACCATGCTGTAAAGATGAAGGAAGGTGGCAAGAAAGTGCTGCTTGTTCGTCAGGAAACCAGTCCAGAAGATATTGCAGGAATGGTTGCCGCTGAAGGTATTCTAACGGCACGTGGTGGTATGACTTCCCATGCTGCGGTTGTCGCCAGGGGGATGGGAAAGCCTTGTGTCGCTGGATGTTCTGCTTTGAAGGTTGATTACGAAAATAAAGTTTTAATTGTGAAGGGCCGTGAATATAAAGAAGGCGATACGCTAACTATTGATGGTGCAACTGGTGAAGTTATTCATGGAACTGTTCCAACTCTTGAAGGTAAAATTTCAGATAGTTTCGCAATATTTATGAAATGGGCTGACGATGCACGGAGATTAAAAGTGCGCGCCAATGCCGACACCCCACATGATGCAACAGTGGCGAGAAATTTTGGTGCAGAAGGGATAGGGCTCTGCCGTACGGAACATATGTTTTTTGATCCTGAGCGGATTCTTGCTGTTCGTGAAATGATTTTTAGTAAGTCTAAAAAGGAAAGGGAAAAAGCTCTTCAAAAATTATTGCCATTCCAAAGAGAAGACTTTGTTGGAATTTTCAAGGCCATGGATGGGCTGCCGACCAATATTCGCCTTTTAGATCCACCTTTGCATGAATTCTTGCCTCATAAAAAGGAAGAAAAGCAGGAATTGGCTAAAGTTTTAAATATCACTTTAGAAGAAGTTGAGTCGCGAGGTGAAGAGCTTTTTGAATTCAATCCGATGCTTGGGCATCGAGGTTGTAGGCTTGCCATAACCTATCCTGAAATTTATGAAATGCAAGTGAGGGCCATTATTGAAGCGGGTCTTCTCGTTCAAAAAGCTGGAGTGAAAGTAAAGCCTGAAATAATGATTCCCTTAGTGGCGACAGTAAAGGAATTGCAAACGCTCAAAGAGGAATTGCTAATTGTCGTAGACAAAGTTTTTACTGAGCAAAAATCGCGCTTGGAATATAAAGTTGGCACTATGATTGAGCTTCCTCGCGCTGCCATTGTTTCAGCTGAGCTTGCGAAGGTTGCGGAATTTTTTAGTTATGGCACCAACGATTTAACTCAGACAACTTTTGGATTATCGCGCGATGATGCAGGAAAATTTTTGCGTGACTATATCCAACGGGGAATTTTAGAAGCAGATCCCTTTGTTACTTTGGATCAAATTGGCGTAGGACACTTAATCGATTTTTCAAATAAAGCAGGAAAATCAACCAATCCAAATCTCCATACAGGAATTTGCGGTGAGCATGGAGGTGAGTCCCGTTCGATTAAATTTTGTCACAAAACCGGTCTTGATTATGTTAGCTGCTCTCCTTTCCGTGTTCCAATTGCAAGATTGGCGGCTGCCCAAGCTGCCATTGAAAAGTAGTTGAGGGAGAAGTGGGTAATAGCTCAAACAGAAGCGCAACAATTATTGAGCAAGTCAAAGAGACGATTGACCGCCTTTGGCCAGTAGCAAATTTTGATTGTCTTGCCTATGCCGTGGTCGATTTTAAAAAAAATGAATTTCAGCATTTTGAATGGGAAGTATCGGACTCAAAACCACGAAGCCATCATTGGTTTTTTGATTTGGCTTCGGTGACAAAACCACTAGTGCTTGCAACAAGTTATTTATTAAGGCCCGAGATTTTTAAAAAAGAAGAATCCATTTGGTGCTTAGAGCATCGGGCAGGTTTACCGGCATGGGGCCGTTTAGGTCCAGATGATTGGAGAAAAAGAGTTAGCACTTTTCCTCTTTCTCATTCTGAAACTCTGTATTCAGATTATTCGGCTTTGCGTGCCCAACTTTTAGCAGAATGGCAACTTGGCGGAAAATTATATGACCTCATCAAGCAGGTCCATGATAAGGAAGTTTTTCATTGGACAGAATTGCCCAAGGATGCCCATTCGCCAGTCACTGGAATGAGAAATGGAAAGGCTGTTTGTGGCCAGGTCCATGATGATAATGCTTTCTATATTAGGGAAAAAGTTGCCCATGCTGGTCTTTTTGCCAGTGCGGAAGGATTAGCAAAAACTCTTCTGAATCTTCATCGTGAAACTAATTTCTTGGAAAAAGTTGACGGATTCATTCAGGCACAACAGAAAATTTCGCGGAATCAACGATTTGTCAGGGGATGGGATCGCGTTCTTGACTCCTCCAACACTCTGGCAGGTAAGGGTGCCAGTGAAAAGGTGTTTGGGCATCTCGGATTTACTGGGACGTCTATTTGGATGGATTCCGAAAAAGCGATTGGGCAAATTCTCCTTACTAATGGAACCAAAAATTACTGGTATGCCAAAGAAGGACTAAATCAAATGCGCCGTGAAATAGGTGCGATCACTTGGAAATTAGGCTAAAATATTTAACAAAGTGTGAGGTTGAATATGACCCCGTTGTTAAATCAATTGAGTGCCAGGGATTTGGCTTTAAAGAAAACACAATTCAAGCGAGTCTTTATTTACAGAATTTGCGGCACTGGAATGGGAGCTGCGGCATGTTTATTAAAAGAGAAAGGACTCCATATCGAAGGCGGAGATGTTCGTTTTTACCCACCGATGGGTGATTATTTAAAAAGTACTGGCATCCCTCTACATGACCTGGCCAAACTGGTAGAAAAAAATGAAATAACATCCTTACTTAAAAAATTTGATCTAATCGTTGTTGGTAATGTGGTACCGAAGGGTGGCCCCGATGCAAAAACTATCGAGGAGTCTGGCGTACCATTTTGCTCTTTTCCTGCTGCCATGGGTGGCCTGGTATTAGGCGACATCAACGTTATTGGAGTTGCTGGTACCCATGGAAAAACGACGACGACCTATTTAATGACACAAATTTTTAGCAATATTGGCCAAAATCCTGGTCATTTTATTGGTGGAGTTATTGATGGATTGCCGCCAGCGACCTTAGGGGATGGCCGCTACTTTTTTATTGAATCCGATGAATATGATAGTGCCTACTTTGAGAAATTTTCAAAGTTTAGATCGTACTCACTGGATAATTTGATTTTAACGTCGCTCGAATTTGACCATGGCGATATCTTTGACAATGTGGAGCAAATTAAAGATCAGTTTCGCATGGCCTTTCCGGAAATAAAAAAAACTGTTATCGCCTGTGCAGATTATCCAGAAATTGTGAACTTGAAATCCGAGTTGGACAGAAAAAATCAGTGGATCATGTACGGCGACCAAAAGCAGGCGGGACCTTATATAGAATCCCTTTCAAGTGCTGGTAGTTTATTCAAATTAAAGTACCAAGGTAAGGAGTACTCATTTAAAACCAATTTAGTTGGAAAGCATAATATCTACAATCTTTCTTCCGCCTTACTTTTTGCTTTGAGTGAGGGTATTTCCAGCGAAACCCTCAATCGTGCCATCGCCAATTTGAAAATGGTAAAAAGAAGACAAGAAGTTCGCGGGTCTTACAACGGAGCGGTGGTGATAGATGATTTTGCTCATCACCCTAGGGCCGTTGATCTAACCATCGACAGTATTCGCTTAAAATTTCCCAATAAGAAAATTTGGGTCGTTTTGGATCCTGCATCGGCAACTGCTCGTTCTAATGTTTTCCAAAAAGAATTTGTCAGTGCTTTAATGAAAGGTGATGGGACAATTCTGGCAAAGCCTGAAAGGTCTAGTACGGTGAAAGGTCATGGCAACTTAGATGGGGCCTTGTTGGTGAGCGACTTAAAAAGCAATGGACATGAATCGTATTTGGCAACTAATGCTCCAGAAATTTTGGGCCATTTGAATAGGCTAGCAAACAAAGATACTGTCCTGTTAATCCTCTCAAACTCTACTTGCTTAGGATTGTGGGAATCAGATTTTGTGAAGAAGCTTGAAAAATAAAATGAGAATATTGTGGTCCTTATTTTTTGCCTCATTAATATCTTTTAATGCTCATGCAGTTTCAGAAAATTTTACCAAGAGCCAAAAGCAACTTGCTGAGCTTCGAACCCAACTCAAGCCAGACACTTTTCAGATGTATTTACAAATTCATCAAACTTTTTTTAAGCAGGTATGCGGCGCTCAAGTTGAAGCGACTTACTATCAAAAACTAGACAAGTTTAATGGTGATGGACAATTTGTACCGCTACTAACGGATAAATCCTTGGATCGCGAAGCAATTATTTTACATATTCCTATTTTGGAACAAAAAATTAATTGGATTGAAGGAAATATTCAAAAGTTAAAACAAACCACCACATTTGAACCGCTTGCAAAAGATATAGATGAATTAGAAAAAAATATCTTCTCAGCACAAGAGTTGAAAAAGAAGTATTTCGAATCTCTGCTTAAAGAAGAAAAGGAATCTATCCAAAAGGAATCCTCAGAAATCGTAAAAAAGATTCAAACTATTTTTGAAAAATTTATTGTCGATGCACCCTTTTTTTCACCCTTTAAGTATCCTGTGGACCATTTACAGATGAGGGCTGAATACGACCGTTTTAAATTCCGCGAAGACGTTTTAGGCAACAAATTCTCAAACCGGCTTATGTTTTCTAGACGGATTATGGAAGATGGAGCTCCCACCTATAATAAATCCAGACACGATCTTTTTTATCGAACACTTATCAATACACTCCATTTTACCTTAGGGCACCCTCAAACATTTTTAACTGAGAATAACCGGTATGATTTATCTTCCTTTATCAATATCTCCCGAAATCTCATTGAATATGGAATCAAGGAACAGATAAATCGGATGGAAGGATGGAAGAAGAGAGAAGAAAGAAAATTGGAATACTATAAGTTGATGCTTAAAAATCAAATTCAGCAGGAAAATGGACAAACGGTAACGGTAAAGCAATATGTCGAAGACAAGTTAAAGGCCCGCGATGATTTGCGAAAATTTGTGCTGCAGAAATATATTGAGTCCTATGAATTCTGGAATAAATATTTAACTATTTACCAAGCCTTGTTTGCCATGGAGACAATTTTATTTAATGAGGTGGGGACTCTCGATGGACCAGGTGCTCCGGAGAGACATGATGTTTTGAGGGTGGTAAAAATTCGTCACGGCATAAGTTTCTATTCGACTCTAAATGATCGCGAACCTTTGATGTTACTGATGCAGGAAAATAAGAAGACAAATCTAACTACTTCAACTTGGATGAATCTCCTTTTTAAGGAGGGCGAGTTTTCCTTTACCTACTACTATATGCATGGTGCGCCTAAAGTCTTTTGTCCCGATCGAACTGGCTTAGGTGAAAAACTGAGGCGAGAGAACGTTGAAATTGCCATGGGTATTTTAAAGGAGGAAACACAATACCAAGGTGTGCGTTATTTTAGTCGTGCTTCCATGGTGGGTCGTATTGATATGTCGACAGTGTGGTCAGAATTTGTTGCTCTGGCCGAAGAGGCCGGAACCCTAATCCCAAATTGGCGAGAATTATGGGGAATTTATCAAAAGGGGGACTATCGTTTTCTTTATCACTTTTATGACTCACAAGGTAAGGTTTTTAAAGTAGTTGAAATGCGGCAGCGCTATTATGTAATCCCGCTCGATGGAGAGGGAGTTTACTATTATCGGGACCCCAACCTATTTCGTTATTTTGCAGGACGCTAAAAGATAACTTTCTTGAGAAAATGTTGATTGAATCCTTTGGGCGTTGTATAAAACACCGTTAAATTTTAATGCAAAGACATTAGGTTAATAGGGAGACTGCTATGTTGAAAGATTACGTGTTTACCTCTGAATCAGTTACAGAAGGCCATCCAGATAAAATAGCTGATCAAATTTCAGATTCCGTATTAGATGCAATGCTTTCTCAAGATAAATATTCTCGCGTTGCTTGTGAAACATTAATTACGACTGGTCTTGTCGTTGTGGCCGGTGAAATTACGACGAAGGCACAAGTTGATTTCCAATCAATCGTGCGAAATACAGTTAAGAGAATTGGTTATGACCATAGCGAAAAGGGCTTTGATGCGAACACTTGTGGTGTCATTGTTGCGCTTGATAAACAGTCTCCTGATATTGCAATGGGTGTAGATGAAAGCGGTGGTAACAAAGAGCAAGGTGCTGGTGACCAAGGTTTAATGTTCGGTTATGCAGTAAATGAAACAGCTAACTTTATGCCACTTACAATTGATCTAAGTCACAAATTAGCTCTACGACTGAGTGAAGTTAGAAAAACGGGAATTTGCAAAGAATTCCGTGCTGATGGAAAAACTCAAGTTTCTGCTCAATATGAAAATGGAAAGGTAAAAAGGATTGATGCTATTGTTGTTTCAACTCAACATGCGGCCAGCATGACTTTAAGCCAAGTACAGGAAGCAGTTCGTGAGGAAGTTATTAAGAAGGTTGTGCCGGCCAATTTAATTGACGGGCAAACTAAATTCTTTATCAATCCTACAGGGAATTTCGTCATTGGTGGACCAATGGGGGATTGTGGTTTAACAGGAAGAAAAATTATTGTTGATACTTATGGTGGCCATGGTGCTCACGGTGGCGGCGCGTTTTCAGGCAAGGACCCTTCAAAGGTTGACCGTTCAGCCGCTTATGCTGCTCGCCATATTGCTAAACATATTGTTGCCGCTGGTCTCGCCGAAAAGGCTCTGGTTCAAGTTGCTTACGCCATTGGCGTTGCAAAGCCTATGTCATTGCTCGTAGAAACTTACGGGACAGAAAAGGTAGATCTTAAAAAATTAACTCAGGTAGTAAATCAAATGTTTGATATGCGCCCGAAGGCGATTATTGAAAGACTTGATCTTCTTCGCCCAATTTACTCGCCAACTGCGGCTTATGGCCACTTTGGTCGAGATATCTTCCCTTGGGAAAAATTGGATAAACTAAATGAATTGAAATCTCATTTCTAATTTATTTGAATAATCAGATGAAACAAAGGCCGCCTCGTTGCGGCCTTTTTTTTTATAGGGCACAATAGAGACGTGGATATTATTATTTTTATATTAAGCTACACTCCGTTTTGGGCCGTACCATCTATTATCATTGCGGGCCAGTTTGCCTACATCTACTGGCTTAAATCGCTTAAAACTCCTGCCCTTATTCTTGTCTCAACAATGGCCGTAAACTTTCTTCTGCTAATTTTTTATTTTTGGGTAGGTGGTCCAAAAAAAGTAGGACCTTTTTTGCTCGATTTGCTTCGCTAACTAAATGAATTTATTTGGGCAAAATTCTCCATGTCTATAAATTGACACTACTGAGATTTCCGTTTTAGGATGAATCAAGTCATTATCTTTTTTGCTGGAAGCAAGAGGGGTTTTGGCCAGGAATAAGACACACACGTTAAGAAATTTTAGTTCTAAACCACAGTTTTAATTGTATTGAGACAATCATGGTAAACGATTCCAACTTTGACTCTTCCTCTAATCGCAATGGCGACATTTCATTTTTACAAGATCAATTTGATCTTAACTCCGATCCCGCTGCTGTAAAAGTAGAGGGGGATTCTTGGAAATTATTAAAATGGCCAACGGTTTTTATTGTTGAAGATGATCGGTTACTTGGCCCCTCCGTCTTAAAATTTATCAAATCTCGATACCAGTTAAGATGTCATCTCTTTACGACTCCGGAAGAACTTCTTGCCGCGGCTTCTGCCTTGGATAATCATAATGGGCCAGAAAAGACGCCATTTGTTTTATTAACAGATATGTCCTTTAGCGCAGGTGGTTTGGATGGGCTTATGCTCATCGATATTCTAAAGGATAAAGGGTTTCAATTTTCCTCTCTGGTAATGACAGGTTTTGGCACCATTGAGACAGCTATTTCGGCTACCAAAAAAGGTGTGTTTCATTACCTGACGAAGCCATTTGATTTGTCGATTTTGGAAACGATGTTGTTTGAGTCGATGACCAATGATTTAAAAATTTCTGAAGAGCAAGTAACAAAATTTAAAGTTCCTTTTAGTCCCACTGATTCTAATAACGGTCAGTCTCAGTTTGGTCCAAAACTACGAAAGATTAAATTACAGATGCCAACAGAAGATGATGTTTTTTATGGCATGGTAGGGCGTTCCCAGAAAATGAAGGACATTTTTGAACGCATAAAAAAGGTTGCCGCTTCAGATTCCACTGTCCTTATTAACGGACCATCTGGGACAGGAAAGGAACTGGTTGCTAATGCAATTCATAATCTGTCGACTAGAAATAAGCATCGTTTAGTCTCTGTTAATTGTGGGGCCATTCCTTCTGAGCTTCTCGAGTCGGAATTATTTGGTCATGCACGAGGAGCGTTTACTGGTGCGATTAGTGACAGGGTTGGACGATTCGAATTGGCCAATCAGGGGACTCTTTTCCTTGATGAAATTGGTGATATGCCCCTTCTCCTTCAAGTAAAATTATTAAGGGCCATTCAGGCCAGAACAATTGAGCCTGTCGGCAGTAATAAAACCTTATCTGTAGATGTGCGAATCATTACGGCGACTCACAGGAATTTGGAAGAACTTGTTGAGCAGGGAGATTTTAGAGAAGACCTTTATTATCGTCTTAATGTCATACCAATTCGGATACCGTCTTTGTCAGAGAGAAGAGAAGATATACCTCTTCTTATCGCGCATTTCTTAAAAAAGTATGTAAGCGCTGATGGTCGAAATGCTATAGATTTTGAAGATAAGGCCCTCGAATGTTTACTGACCTATGATTGGCCAGGCAATGTTCGGGAATTAGAGAACATTGTAGAAAGACTTGTTATTCTAAAGGGTGGAAACAAGGTCAAACTAGCGGATCTTCCTCTTAAAGTAGTTCAGGGACACAATATCCCTGGTCTCTATGAAAACATGATTAGTCTGCCGGACGAAGGTATTGATCTTAAGCAAGCGCTTTCAGATATAGAGGATTCTCTTATTGCTCAAGCTCTGGAACGGACGCAGGGTAATAAAAACCAGGCTTCAAAGCTCTTAAGAATGAATAGAACCACCCTCATTGAGAAACTTAAAAAGAAGGGGATGATGGATACTGAGACAGTACAGCCATCTGGTGGTGAGCTCCCGGTGCTTCAACCGACCCATAAACCGACTCCTCTTGGCCTTGAACCAAGTAATTTTGACAACCCCACCATCTGAGCGATTTAGTCCTCTGTAGATTTGATTTACTAAGTACTAGAAAGTTCTTTTATAAGTAGTTTTTTGCAATCCAGACATAATTACACCGTCAAAAATTGAGCAGGCAAAAAGGTTCAGACTGCAAAATTTTCCTTTTAAAATGACCAATTGAGGATAGAATGGGACTAAGGCGGGGATGATTTTTCCCCTTTGCCAAAAAACCATAGTGGAACAGGAAGTTTCATTTTGCGTAAAAAAGGATTTTTTACAAATTACATCGCGGGTCTCTTGTCTCCGCGGTTTTCATGGTTGGCAGTTAGTGTCGCGGCCATCTCCTTTTCCATTTTAACTCCAGCACAAGTTCCGAATAGCACGAGTAAAACATCTTCTAATGATAAGACTGATGTGGCCAATGAACTCAGTGATAATTCCAGTGAAAATGAAACCTATGCTATTAAAGAAGAAAATTTAAAGACTCATTTAAGATGGGGTTTAGTTGCACCGAAGGATCTGCTTCTCGTAGAAGAAAAGAAGAGACCAAGCGGAGTTACGACATTGATATTAAAATCAGTTGATTTTACTTTCTTAGCTAGTATTGCGAATGATTTAAAGACCAAAAAACCTGATGCCAAATATATTAAGGCAATCAAGTATGATAATCGAGTTGATGGTCCGACGGGGCCGTCAATTGAAGTGGAATTGGCCAGCAGTAAGGTAGAAGCTTTTAACTTCTTTAAAGATAAGGAAGGTCGTTACATCATTGATTTTTGGATTGAGGAGGAAACCAATCCTAAAGCGGTGGCGTTAGAATCTTCCAAAGAAAATGATGGTAAGAAGACGGAAGGACAAGAGAGTGGAAAGGTAAAGACACCGGCCAAAAATAATTCACCTCCTGTGGCCATGGCCACAACTAAAAATGAAAAATCTTCTGGGTCCAATAAGGACGAAAAATCATCATCAAGCAATAAAGATAACGCCAAAGAAAACACTTCCTCGAAGGTTGAGCTTGTTGCTTCGGTAGAATTGGAAAAGAAAAATGAAGCTGTGGCCCCGACTCAGGTCATTGCGCCAACACATAGAGATTTTCGCTATGGCGCAGCCTTTTTCTGGGACTATTCGCCGCTACCTCCTAAATTTGACTTAGGTGTGAATTTAGATCGCAAAGGGCCGGATCATTTTTATCCCATTGATGACAGGCAGTTTGAGAAAGATGAAAAAGAAGCTCACATGCAGTTAACGATAAATCTCTTCCGTAAGGCCAAATGGGGTCTTATGTACAAATCGATAAAACTTTATGAGCAAAAATATGGTGAAGATAGTAACCAGCTTTTAAATGAATACATTAAAGCGAATTCCATAATAAAAGAAAGCATTAGAAATGGAGATTTAACCCCAGTCCGCATGGCGCTCAACACGCTTGAAACCATTGCGGAACGTTCTACCAATTATGATTTGACCAAGGGAATATTAAAATATCTACTTGCCTATAAAGTTTTTAATACTGACTTGATAAGTGCACTTAAAATTAGCAAAAAACTTTATGTGAAATCCAAAGAAAATTTTGATTATGAAGAGTCTGGCGTTATGGCCGAAGCGATTTTGCATTGCCTTGCTCATCTTGGTCAAACAGACCAAATAGAGGAATTTTTAAGTGAGAAAACTGTTGAAAAGTTAATCTCAGGACAAGTGAGGTTAGCCTATACGATATTTGCAGAGCTTAAGCTTGGAAACATTGATCAGGTTATTAAAGTTTTTGAGGAACAGAAGGCGAATTTAGCTAAACCTATTCATGCTTCAATTTTATTTAATGTGGCCGAAGCTTACTTTAGAAAAGCTAAGTACAATGAAGCAATTCCACTTTTAGATACTTTTATTACAGATTACTCCCATTATACAGAATCATCCAGAGCGCGTACTCGCTTAGGGTTAGTTTATGAAATTACCGAGAGAGATCCTGCTTTAATTATTGCACTCTACAAGAATGCCATTGATCGAAGTCAAAATTTAGAAAATCGTTATGAAGCTCAAATTCGCTATACGGCTTTGAGAAACTTAAGAAAAATTAAAGTTGGAGAAAGTGATAAAGAGATTCGCGTCTTTTTAAACAATCCTATGATTGAAAGTGGTGCGAAGGGCGCGAAAGATCCTAAAGATCCTAATCTCAAGAAACTTTTATGGCAGGTTCGTTTGAGAGTCTTTATCGTGGATCAGGAATACAAGAAGGCCCTGACCTATTTATCGGCCATACCTCTAATCAGTTTAAAACAAGCTGATGCGCGCGTTTTTGAAGAAGATGGCTCCGAGATAGTAGTTGGAATGATTTATGAGTTTTATAAAAAATCTGACTACCCTAATGTTATTCGAACTTGGGAGCTCTATAAGGAAAAATACCTTGATATCGTCGCTTTCGATCCAGAAACTCACTACATAGTGGCCCAGAGCTATCTTAAGATGGGGTTAATGGATGGCCTTAGTAGAACGGGTCAAATGATGGATGAAATGAAAAAAGAGCCGGTAAAGAATTATCCAATCTGGATAGCTCGAAGCTCTGCCCATGGAGTAGATGAGTATTTGCAGGAAATTAAACTGGCGAAACTTGTGAGACAAAAGCGTTTTGGTGAATTAGCTGAAGAGGTTGCTGTATTGGAAAAATTGGCACCTCAAAATAAGAAAACTTTATATTACCAAGGCCTCGATTTCTATTCTAAAAAGAACTACGAAAGTGCGGCTAAAGTATTTGAAAAGTTTATGGTGGAAAAGGGCCCAAGTGATTTACGAGACTCCACAGAAGTGGCCGATCTTATGAAGGTTTACACTGATGCTGTCTATGAAACAGGTAATGTTGAAAAGTTTCAAAGTGTCGCAAAGGCACTCCTAAATGACACCAGGACCTATGGAAAGGAAGACGCCTATGTGTCCAATGTTAAGGAGAGGATTCATTATCTTTTTATTGAATCGCTGGCCGCAACTGATCCATCTACACGAAAGGACGATGGAAATAGACGGGTATTAGATGAGATAAAGCATTTCAAAGAGAGTTATAAAAAGTCGACCTATCAAGGAAGGCTTGATTATTTAGTGGCATTAACTTTGCTTCATCAAGATCGGGTTGAGGAGGGGAAGGCCATGTTGAACCAGTTGTTAAAAGATGAGAGCGTCTCAAGCTATATCAAGGAAATGGTACGGTCGGAGCTATCTCTCATCAAGTTGAAGGAGAAGTCGATCTAATTAATTAATGTATAAAGCACTTTCCAGGAGGAGAGTGCCCCATGACAGGAGGTCAAATGGATACAGTAAAAGTAGAACTTTTTGGACAGGATCCCAAAATTCAAAAGGCGCTTTCGATGGCAAGAAACGTGTCTGTCACCAAAGCACCGGTGTTGATTATTGGGGAAAATGGTGTAGGTAAAAAGGCCCTTGCTCGCTACATCCATCAAAATTCAACGAGAAGTAATAAACCGTTCTGCATGGTGGATTGCGCTCTATCACCTGAAGAAGTGGAAAATGCCATTTTAGGTCATCGCGATCCAGAAACAGGAAAATTTAATCGCGGTGTTTTGGAGCAATCAAATGGTGGAACCGCTGTTTTCGCCAATATTGACTGCCTCAATGAAGAATTTCAAAAGAAGCTTCATAAAATTATCAATGAACTTCCTGATTACGATATCGATGTTCGTCTAGTTGCAACGACAACAAAAAATCTTAGCAAACTTGTTGGTGCGGGACGTTTTTATCGCGGACTATTTAATCAAGTTGCGACAAACGCTATTTCTCTTATGCCACTTCGCGATCGTCCACACGATTTAGAATCAATGGCCAAATCAATTATCCAAGAAATTGCTGGTGGTGAAAGGCAGCTAACTGTAGACCAGTCGGCTATGGATAAAATCCTTGGTCACTATTGGTCATACAATGTCGCCGAATTGCAAGAAGTATTGACTGAGTCATTGCGTGATTTCGAAGGCGATACAGTTCTTGAAGATCATTTAACAATTGGTGAGAAAAGAAATGTAACTCCAATTGTCGATGATGAATCAGATGGTATTCGTCTGATGTCACTGCGTGATGCTGAAAAGCTTTTAATTAAGAAGGCTTTGATTCACACAAGTGAAAATAGAACCCAAGCTGCAAAAATTTTGGGTGTTTCAATCAGAACACTTAGAAACAAAATAAACGAATACAGAACTTCTGGTAATTCGTATTTTGTGAATTTGAGATAAATATTGAAGAGGTACGCTGGCCATGGATATTGAAGATAAAACTTTAAAGGCCCTTGGAACATCATTACAGTTTAGGCAGATGAGGCAAGATCTCCTGTCTTCAAACATCGCTAATGCTGAAACGCCCGGATATAAGACAAAGAGATTAGACTTCGAAGATGCTTTATCTCGGGCGCTTGATGTAGATGGCCAGCAAACTCTCAATACAGCCGACGAAGAACATTTTAATGTCGGCGGTGGTGGTTTTAGTAATTTAGAACCAGAAATTTATGATGATCCAAATGGGAATGTTACTGAAAGCGGTAATAACGTTAATGTTGATGAAGAGCTAGCGCTGATGGCAGAAAATAAAATCCTGTATGACGCCACCGTGCAACTCTTAAATAAGAAATTGGCCATGAAAAAATATATTTTAGGTAATGAAAACTAATAGAGGAAGGGTTCGATGGATTTTTTAACAGGATTAAAAATTTCAAGCTCGGGAATGGCAGCCAACAAGAAAAGAATGGCGACTGTTTCTTCGAATATCGCTAACGCTCAGGTGACGAGAACAGCTGAGGGTGGCCCTTATAGAAAAAAAGAAGTGGTTTTTGGCAGTGAACCGGCCCGAGACAGCTTTGCTGAAATCTTGGAAGGTGAAGTTGAAGAGCAAGCACAAACGGTGCATGCGACGGAAGTTATTTCGACTGATAAACCACCAATATTAAAATATGAACCAAATCATCCAGATGCCAATGAACAAGGATATGTAGCCTATCCCGATGTGAATACCGTCGAGGAAATGGCCAATATGATCTCGGCATCACGTGCGTATGAAGCAAACATGTCAGCGTTTCAAACGACCAAAGGGATGGCGTTAAAAGCATTAGAAATAGGAAATAAAAATTAATTACGCTTAAGATAGAGGAGTTTGTATGGTTATTGAAACAGTGGGAAAAATTCAAAATATCCTGGGCAACCATCAAGCAGGGGATTGGGTCAAGAAAACTGATATCAATTCAGCCGCCAGCTCCGACTTCGCTCGTGAATTAGAAAAAATGAATACAGGGATTAGTCTTGAGGGGAATTTGGGTGTTGACGCAGTTGCGGCTAGCTCGGAATCCGTTCAAATGCAGGTTCCAGGGAAAAAGAATTTTCTAGATATGGTGGCCAATTCAATTACTGAAGTTAACGATTTGCAACAGGAAGCCAATAAGGCCATTCAAAAATTAGTAAGCGGTGAAAGTAAGAATATTCAGGAAACTATGATTGCAGTTGAGAAAGCAGATATGGCCTTCAAAACTATGAATCAAATTAGAATGAAAGTATTAGATGCTTACCGTGAAGTTATGAAAATGCAGGTGTAATTGACTATTAGCTTGAGGTCAAAGGAGATGTCGCGTGCAGGAATTTATTAGAAAGGTCCTTCGAAATTTCGGCGACTTTTATGGGACGCTGTCACCGGCCAAGAGAATTGGTATGGTGGCCTTGGGGATTTTTATCACCGTGGTTATGGCCAGTATTATTGTTTGGGCAAGCCAAACAAGGTACAGCGTTCTTTATACAGATCTCAATCGAGAAGATAGTAAGCAGCTTGCGGTACTTCTTGAGGAAAAGAAGATTCCCTATCAAACAACTGAAGATGGAAAAACAATTAAAGTCCCAGAGGATATGGTCAATCGATTCCGCATGGAAATTGCTACAATGGGTGTGCAATTTTCTGGGAGTGTTGGTTATGAAGTATTCGATAAGCAATCTTTTGGAACGTCGAATTTCGTACAAAGAGTAAACCGTCAAAGGGCCTTGGAAGGCGAAATTACTAAAACCATTAAATACATACAGGGAGTTAAGCGAGCGAGAGTTCACTTAAGTATCCCTGAAAGTAGTCCATTTGTGAACGAGAAGAAGCCACCTTCGGCTTCAATCGTTGTTGAGCTAGATCATGGGGTTATTCTAGCTCCAGCAGAAATCAGGGGAATCGCTTCACTGGTATCTTCTTCTGTTGAAGGAATGCGCGCAGAGAATGTTGTGATTTTGGATAGTCGAGGTAAAAAGCTTTCTGAAAATATTGGCGATGCCATGACTGCAGAAACGGCTAACAAAATGGCACTTGAGCAGAAGCTCGGCCGCGACTATGAAAAACAAATTGAAGAAATATTGGGTAAAGTTGTAGGTGAGGGAAAGGTCGTTGCTAAAGTAGCTGTGAGTATGGACTTTACTGAATCTGTTTCAACTGAAACAAAATATGATTCGGAAAATACCGCGGTATTATCCCAAGTTTCGAATACACAAAAGATTAATGGTTCCAGACCATCGCCACAAGGTATTCCTGGGGCCAGAAGTAATCTTCCTGGGGAAGAACCTCAACCAGGCATTCCTGAAACTAGAAATAATGTTGATAAAGAGTTGAAAACTACCAACTATAACGTTCCTACACGAGTAACAAAATCAAAGACCCCAACTGCGGGACTACGGAAAGTTAGTGCTGCGGTCATGATCGATGGGAGAAAGGTGGCGCAACTTGATGGAGCCGGGAAGCCCATCATGGATTCGGAAGGTCGCCCAGTTATGAAAAACGAAAAGTGGAGTGAAGCCGACTTGCAAAATTTCAGTGCAATTGTGGGCTCAGCAATAGGTATTAGTGATAAACGTGGTGACACGCTTGTTATTAAAAATATGGAATTTGCGCAGGAAGATTTGTTGCTCGTAGATGCCATGCTTAGAGAAAAAGAAAATAGAGAGCTGATTAAGAATATTGTGAAGTACTTATCAATTGGATTAGTCATTTCACTATTCTTCTTCATTGTCGTAAGACCATTTATTCAGTGGGTTACTGATAATACGGTTGAATCAGTTGAAGATTTTCTTCCTAAAACACTGGAAGAATTGGAAAGAGTTCAGGCCAATCAAAAGTTGCCTGGCTTGGAGGATGCTCTTCCTCAAATTGAGGAGCGATTGAACCCCGAAAAAATTGAAGGAAACATGTTGAGAGAGAAAATTGTTGCGATGGTTGAGTCTAATCCTGGAAAGGCGGCTCAAATTATCCATGAAATGATACACTCAACTGAATCTGATAAACAGATTGCTTAAAAGAAGGAGTGAACCGTGCCAGTAGGTGACGCTAACTTAGACCCAGATGTAGAATACTCGCTCCTTTCTGGACAAGAGAAGGCCGGAGTTCTTCTATCATCTTTGGGGGTTAATACTTCCCAACTCATATTCCAACACATGCGTGACAATGACGTTAAAAGAATGATTAACGCCATGTCGAATGTGAAGAAAGCACCAATTTGGTTAGTGAAACGTGTGCTTGAAGAATTCTATTCAATGCTTAATGAAGATGCAGATTTGCTTTTTGCCGAAAATAGGGGACGAGATTTTATTATCAATGCTCTTGGTGAAGATCGAGCCAAACAGCTCCTTGGACAAATTGTTGAAGTTGGTACACAAAATACCCTTGAATCCCTAGAGCTGGTTGATACAAGAACATTGGCAAACTTCCTAATTAACGAACACCCACAAACCATCGCCCTTATTGTGGCGCACTTGCCGCCTGATAGGAAAGTTGATGTTTTGAGAAGATTGCCTGAAGGCTTACAAGCGGAAGTTGTACTTCGGGTTGCAAACTTGGACTACGTTTCTCCAGAACTTATTGCTCAATTGGACGACGTACTCAAAACCGAACTTTCAACTCTTGGTTCTATCGACACAAACCAATTGGGTGGTGTCGAGCCTATCGCCGATATGTTGAACTTGATGGACAAAAACACCGAGAAAAACATCATGGCGCGAGTGGAAGAAAAAGATCCAGAATTGGCGGAAGAAATCAGAAAACTTATGTTCGTTTTCGAGGACCTGGTTTTTGTCGACGACCGTGGTATTCAATCACTGTTGAAAGAAGTAGATCAGCAGAAATTGGTTATTGCGCTTAAGACCGCACCAGAAGAAGTTCGAACTAAATTGTTTAAAAATATGTCGAACCGCGCGGCTCAATTGCTTAATGAAGATTTGGAAGCATTGGGGCCTACTAAATTGTCTGATGTTGAGAAAGCACAAGCAGAGATTGTTCAGAAATGTAAAGAGCTTGAAGCTCAAGGTAAAGCACTTATTACTCGCGGTGGTGATGGAGATGCGTTGGTATAGGGAATTTAATCCCTATACCTTTACCAAGACGAGGAGTTATTTATGGCCACAAACAAATCAGTGCTCTATTCAGTAGATCCTGCACAGGCCAAGGACTATACTTTTCATAGCTTTGATAATCTCGACGCCAAAAAAACTGAAATTAGAGAAATCACATTTGGCAGCCTTGGATTGGAAAATAAAGTGAAGGGCCCGGAGTACCAAGAAATTATAAAAAAAGAGCGTGCCCAAGCAGAAAATTCAGAATTCACAATAAACCCAATCGTTAGGCAATATCGCGGAATACTAGATCAAGTTAAAAGCGATCAAGAAAAATTTATAATTGAGCAAGTTGAAAAGAAAGTTAGAAAAGTTAAAGAAGATGCTTTTCAACAAGGTTATCAGGAAGGTTTGCAACGAGGTCATGAAGAGGTTGTTCAAAAAACAATCGGTGATGCTGAGGCGAAGATTGAAATATTGGAAGCCATGATCCAACATGTACTTGGGCAGCAAGAGGCTATTTTAAAAAATCAAAAGGATGAGCTTTATAAATTAATTCGAACGTTAACTAAATGGGTTATTCTTCGAGAGTTAAAAGATGATGGGCAGTATATCACTCGCTTGTTAGAAAAATTAGTAAGTGAAATTGGAACAAGAGACCACCTTCTTATTCAAGTAGGAAGAGACGCATTTGAAAAGATGCCAGAAGTCCTTCAAGTTGTGGAATCAAAGCTAGGAAAGCTAACTAGTGTTCGCTACGAAATTGATGATCGGGTTAGCGAACACGGCATTGTCGTTGAGTCCCTCAACAGTATTATCAAGGGAAGGCTTGAAGACCAATTTAAAAACCTAGATCAATTATTTGAGTCTGTTGGTATCGTGGGAGAAGATTCGACCATGGCCAATGTTCATAAAAAAAATTCTGAATCTTAACTTTCAGAGTCGGGGAGATCATGGATAATCGTTTACTTGATATCTCTTCCATACACCGCTCATACGAGTATTCCTTACCCTATGACAAAATTGGAAAAGTTCAAGCCAGCCGAGGGCTCCTCTACGAAATTACACTACCTAAAGCCGTTATTGGCAGTACTGTTGAGTTTCAAACTGAGTATGGCGAAAAATCTCTAGGTGAAGTGGTTGCAATCAATGGGCACCGTTGCCTGGCAATGCCTTATGAGGAACTTGCCAGTATCAACTCTGAAACTAAGGTTAGCTTAAAGGGTCTTACTACATTTTTAAAAATATCGGAAAAAATGTTGGGCAGAGTTATCGATTTTCAAGGAAATCCGATTGATGACAAAGGTCCAATTGAAGGCCCATTTGAACCACGTTCTATTTATGGAAAACCCGTGGCACCCCTTGATCGCCCACCCATTAGAGAAGCAATTGATACCGGGGTTCATGCTATAAATTGTTTTATGACTGCAGGCAAAGGTCAGCGACTTGCCATCTTGGCAGGTTCAGGTGTTGGTAAGTCAGTCTTGATGGGTATGATCGCCAAACAGTCTCAGGCTCAAGTTAATGTGATCGGATTGATTGGCGAGCGGGGAAGAGAAGTTTTAGAATTTATTGAAAATGATTTGGGTCCCGAAGGTCTTGCAAGATCAGTTGTGGTTGTTGCTACTTCAGACCAATCGGCCTTAATTCGTATCAAGGCTGCCTATGCTGCCACGACCATAGCAGAATTTTTTAGAGATCAATCTAAAGATGTCATGCTTATGGTTGATTCACTAACTCGCTTTGCTATGGCCAATCGAGAAATTAGCTTAAGTAGTGGTGAGCCACCTGGACAGAAAGGTTATACTCCTTCAGTTTTTGCAAAATTACCAAAACTTATGGAAAGGGCGGGGACTAAAAAGGGAGCTGGATCGATTACGGGATTTTACACTGTCCTCGTAGAAGGTGGTGATATGGATGAACCCGTCACTGATGCCGTGCGAGCGATTAGCGATGGCCACATCCAGTTAAGTCGCCAGCTAGCTGCGAAAAACCATTTCCCGGCGATTGATGTTTTGGCCTCAATCTCGCGGGTTATGTCAAAGGTATCAACCCGCGAACATCGTATCGTTGCTTCCCACTTGCGCGATTTACTCGCGGCTTATAAAGAGACCGAGGATCTTATCAATGTTGGCGCTTATGCCAGGGGATCGAATCCCAAAGTTGATAAGGCCATTGCTATTTATGAAGACCTGATGGAGCTTTTAAAACAGGATATTTCCTCGACTGGTTCTTATTCCCTGGAAGAGCTATATGATCGCATGGTCGAAATTGCTCGAAAGGCAGAAGCCGCAGTCAATCCAGAATTTTTAAAACAGCAGCAGGACACGAAGAAAAATACTTGAACTAGGGTCGCTTAACCATGGCACAGAAATTTAAATTTAAGCTAGAGGCCCTGCTAAAAGTCAGAGAATTCAAAGAAAAAAATCTCAAAGTTGAATTGGGGCGGATTATTCAAGAGATTGAATTACAAAAAGAAAGAATTGTTCAGATTAATAGCGATATTGATCAGAGTTATCAAACCCACGATCAAATGGTCAATGAGGTTGTGTCTGGTTCATTTTTGCAGTTTTTCCCTGCTTATTTAAAGGGCAAAAAGGCCGAATTAGAATTGGCCCATAATAATTTAGATTCTCTTCAGAAAAAAATGGAAGCAAAGTTAATTGAACTGGCCCAGGCGAGAGGCGAAACGAAAGTTTTAGAAAACCAAAAAGATCGAGAAAAAACGGTCCATAAAAAAGAAATCGACAAAAAAATTCATGAAGATATTGAAGAATTATTTATTATGAGAAGATCTTTTCAGGTTGAGGAGCAAGATGAATGAAGGCCATAAAGAGTAAAATACGAGTTAGCCTTGTCAGTGCCGCAATGGCATGTAGTGGAATGGGAATTCTGCCTTCGTACGCAGAGACAGCTCCTGCGACAAAGCCAGCTTCTGCCGCGCCAGTTAAGAGACTCTATACTGAGGAAGAATTTCAGAAGGCCGTACTTTTAGAAGTTGAACAGGCGCTGGTTCGAACCAAGCAAGAGAAGTTTGTAGATTTAACGAAAGAAATATTAAAAAAGGAAAATGAACTAAAAACTAAAGAGATTCAACTTTCCAAAGAAAAAGAGCAGCTAGAAATTAATAAGAAAGAATTTGAGAAGAAAATTAAATCAATTCAAGAAGACCAGGCCAAGGTTCTTGGATGTCTGGATGACCAAGACAAGCAAAAGGAAAAAAGAGTGGATCACATGGTTGAGGTGGTTTCAAATATGAAGCCTGACAGCGCTGCTAAACTATTAAGCGTGCAAGAAGTTGATTTGGCCGTATCTATTTTAGGTAAGTTAGATCCTCAGAAGGTTTCAAAGATCTTTAATCTTATGGATAAGGAAATATCTGCCCGGCTTCAAAAACAATACATGGTTATGAAAAAATAGACACAATGCGCAATGTTGTATCGACATCCCCATTCACGTCTGCTTTAAACTCCAAAGGAGTTGTAGAGGGACAAAGCGCCAATCAAGAGAAAGCTTTTGATTTGCTCGCACTACTTGGCCAATCTCAGGGCGAAAGTGATTTTAGTGCTCTTCTAGGTCAGTTAACTTTAGGAGACAAACAACAAGTCGAAAATATTCTCGATAAGGCCTTGCTAGAAGATAAGGATCTTGTAAATAAAATGGCAGAAGGTCAATTTGTTGTTCCTATGATGATGGGAATACCTGGTCCTCAAGTTTCAGCACAGGGTTCTGTAGAAGGTGATGGCCAAAACTTGCAGCACCTTTTGGCACAAGTTAAAAATAATTTATCGGAAGTTCATTCGACCACAAATAACGCGGCCGCCGCAAAATCTTTATCAAAGGGAGATTTAGCTTCCCTTCAATCTATATTAAATAAAAGTGTTTCAGCTACTAATGCAAACAAAGGCGTTGCACTTCCTTCAGAGTTTAATATGGCGAGCACTGAAGAAATGGTGGCCATGCAAGGTCGCGATCTGCAGAATGAAAATTTGGATATTGGAAATTCAGCTGTCCAAGGGAATCCTCGCAATAAATTTTTCCTTGGTGGAAATGATTTTATAAACCTAAAAAATAGTGTGAAGGCCAATTCTCAAATGGCTCTTGACTCTGGTGAAGGTTTAGCGATTTCAAGAAATAATAATTCAGTAGCAAACAAGGCCCAACTGCAAAACTATATTCAGGAAAAGGGAAGTAGCATTAAGAAGTCAGTTGATGCTAACTCAAATGGGATCAACCAAACAACGAATCAAGGTAATAAAGCACTTAATGACATTTTGAACGGTTTAAATAATCAAACTGCTGAAACGAAGAGTGATAGATCTGTCAGTGGGTCGGTGCAAGGTCGCGGCAATGCTTTGGTGAAAGATATGGGCCAAACCAATGCTGCGGGTGAAAACAAAATGCAAGATGTGATTGGAAAAATTAGTGATCACATAGTGAAGGCCCAATTTGATCGCAATAACTCTCTCGACGTTACTTTGAGACATACTGATTTAGGTCAGTTTCAAGTGAAAGTCACCAAAGAAATGAAGGGGCAGGGGCTGGATATTCTTATTAAGCCTCAATCAATGGAAGCTCAAAAGTTTTTTGCCGGCCACGAGAATGCCTTGATGAAAGGATTGAGTGATGCTGGTTTAAAAGTTGTTGATTTGAAAATTTCTCAATCAACTTCAAACTTTAGCTCCTTTGAAAATAAATCCGATGGCCAAGGAAGTTCAGAGTTTGGAAAGCAAGGTCAACAGAATTTTTCTGGTTCATCAAGACAAGAATCTGCTCAGCAAGATAGCGAAAGAAGAAGACAGCTTTGGGAAGAAGCACGTATGAGGTCAGAACAACAGTATGCCTGATATTGGAAAACCACAGGAACTTTCCAGCAATAATCCCTTCGCAGGAGTAGGGATGGCAAAGCCTCGCCAACAAGTGGCGGCTGATCCTAATAAACCGGTTGGTGACCAACTTAACGAAATGGCCGGGAACGATAAACGTTCTGGAGTTAAATTTGTTGATGGCAAAGCCCATAATAAAATGGGGCCGAACGAGTTTATGAAACTGCTGACTATTCAACTTTCCAATCAAGATCCGCTCAATCCAATGGATGAGAAAAAGATTAGTGGTGAGTTGGCCCAATTTTCACAATTGGAACAGCTTACAAATATGAATACCAAGTTAGATAAGTTAGGACAAAATGCTGCGCCAGAAATGAAATTTTATGGTGCTAGCTTTCTTGGTAAAAAGATAGTGACGCGTGGAACTTCTATTGATTTTAAAGGTGAAGGAGCTTCTGCGCGAATTCCCTTTGAGATGCCTGCAGTAACAAAGAAGGCCATCGTTAGAGTTGTTGATGAAAAGGGCCAAACAGTTGCTGAAATTAATGCAGAAAATCTTCCCGCTGGACCAAACCAAGTGAGTTGGGATGGAAAGGCCATGGACGGAGAGGAAGCTGGCAAGGGATTTTATCATGTAACAGTCATAGGTTTTGATGAGACTGGTGGTAAAGTTGTAGGCAAAACTAAAACTGAAGGTTTAGTTACTGGTGTATTTTTTGAAAATAACGAAGCAGAATTTGAAATCGATGGTAAAAAGCGCGTCTTTTTACGTGACGTCGAAAGTTTTTCATTGTCGGAATCGGCTCCTGGTATGAAGATGGATAATAAGGCCATCGCGAATAAATACCAAAATGCCGGGGAGAAGACCCAATGAAAGATATTAAATCAAACGTAAGGCAAAATCAGGCGATTAAAGCTTATAGTGGAGGCAAGGCTCCCGCTCGCTCTCTACCAAAAGAATCGCAAAATTTGTCAGCCGATTCCTTCGGTCAACAGTTGGCTAAAGAGCTTGATACTCAAATGGCTCCAGCCACGATAGCGACGGAAGCATTAGATTCTAATCGATCTGATCTACTCAAGGTAGATGCCGAGTCTGCTGGGCTCAAGCTCTCTGGGCATGCGGCCAAAAGAATTGAAGAAAGAAAATTGGATATGGATACAGATGAATTTTTTAAACTTAGAAGTGCAATTGATCAGTTAAAGAAAAAAGGAGGTTCTAATTCTTTAGTGGTGACACCAAAGGCCGCTTACATTGTTGATGTAGCAAAAGACACTGTGGTGACTGCTATCGACAAGGAAAGTATGTCTGAAAATGTTTTTACAAAGATAGATTCGACTTTATTTATTAATTAGTAGACTGAAAAAGGCCGGTCCGCCTGGAGGCCTTCTTAGGATCTTTAGTTATCTTGAGAACTCAGTCAGAAGACGTCTAGGAGGGACGATATGAGTATTTTGCGCTCGTTTAACATCGGTGTTTCTGGTTTACGTGCAGCGGGTAGTGGAATGGGTGTTGTTTCAGACAACATTGCTAACGCCGGCACAAACGGTTTCAAATCAAGCAGAGCAGAATTTCAGGACGTGTTGGCCACATCACTTAAAGGTATTGATGGTGGTGACCAAATGGGTGCTGGTGTGCGCTTGGCCCACATCAAGCCTGTTATGTCCCAAGGTGACGTGACTCGTACTGAAAGTATTACTGACCTTGCGATTAACGGTAACGGCTTTTTCATGGTCGAGGCCCCTTTTGGTCGCGGTTATACTCGTGATGGCTCTTTTAACTTCAATAAAGAGGGCACGCTCATTACTGGTGACAGTCACCCCGTTCTTGGCTTTCGAGCTGATGAAAAGGGAACGATCACCAACAAAATTGAGCCAATCAAACTTGGCAATATAACAATTCCAGCGAAAGCAACTCAAGATGCTGTCATAAGCATGAACTTGGATACAAGAGAAAATGTGCAGCAATTTGATATTACTAATCCTGATAAAACTGCCAATTACTCTAATACGTTAACGGTTTATGACAACGTTGGTACTCCTCGCCTTGTGACTATGTATTACAATAAGGCCGATAACAATGTATGGGAATATCATGCAGTTGTTGATGGTCGCGATGCTCAGGGTGGGAAAGAAGGTCAGTTGGTTGAGATGGCCACTGGTAAATTGGTGTTCAATGACAAAGGTGTTTTACAAGAAGAAACGGAAGGAAAAAATGCCTTCAACTTCAATAAAGGTGCGGCCCAAGGTCAGAAAATTAAATTTGACTGGGGTAAATCAATTAAAGAGGGTGGCGATGGTTTGGATGCTTCGACTCAGTTTGGTTCGAAGTCAACTGTGGCACGCCATACACAAAATGGTTACTCTGCTGCGACACTGACCTCATTGTCATTCAATGACAACGGTATTTTAACTGCGGTTTACGATAACGGTGAAAGCCGCGATATCGCTCAAATTGCTGTTGGTAAATTTGAAAACAACGAAGGTCTATTCAAAATTGGTAAGAACTTGTTTAAAGAATCCAAAAGATCTGGACAGGCCGCTGTAGGCAAACCTCAAGAAGGTGGCCGTGGTGAAGTTCTTTCTAAATCTTTGGAACTTTCGAACGTAGATATTGCCGGCGAGTTTGTGTCGATGATGGGTGCACAAAGAAACTTTACCGCCAACGCGAAAACACTGACCGCAGCAGACCAAATGTTGCAGGAAGTGTTGAACGTAAAACGTTAATCTTAGTACTTTAATCTAATTCATTCCCCGGTATACTGTATCCTGTATACCGTCTACCGGGGAACTTTTCCCACTCCATGAATGAAACAATTCTCCACAATAAAATCTACTTTCTACGGAATACCGACTACGGCTTATCGCCGTCTTTGCCAATGGCTTCGACCGGACATAATTCTAATGCTTGATTGCATAATTCAATATCGGCAGCTGATTTTGGCTGCGCTTGAACGTAGGCATGGCCGTCAACATCGTTCATTTTAAAAAAATTAGGGGCTTCGACGACGCAGGCATCGCAAGCGATACATTGGTCGTCGACATAGAATTGCCCGGGAGCATTTTCTTTCCACTTATTTTTTTTACTGGCCATGAATAGGACTTACTATAAAAAAACGGTCAATTATGAATTGAGAACATCGCGATAAACTTTTACTTTTACCTTGCCTTCGAGGGCCTTGAGTAAATCTTGGTTCAGGCGTCTTCCCATTTGCGTAGCCATTTCACCGTCTTGAGCAGAATTGCCTTTGGCCTTGACGTTCTCACGATCTTTATCTGTGAGGGGTTGCCTTTTTGCCACGACAACTACAAGGGGATCAGTTCCAACCATAATATTGCTGCCATCTTTACCTTCAGCATTTGTTGAAAAGACACTTTGAACATCAGCAGATTTTAATTGAATAGGGCCAGCGTTTCCTTCAAGGCGGTTAATAAAGGAATCGGCAGCATAGATTATGTTATATTTTTTGGCCCATTCTCCCACTTCTTTGCTTGAAGCTGTTGAGAGCATATTTTTTGCTTCGTTAGTTAATCTTGAGACCAACTCATCAAGTTCCTTTGTCTTTTCACCCTGAATTATTTCCTTGGCCATAGTTGTTTTATGCTCATCGAATTGAGCTTCTTTTTTGGCCCTATACGCTTCGGTATAAATAATATGATAGCCGTAAGTTGTTTTTACAGGTTCTGAAATGGTGCCAGGCTTTTGTCCAAAAGCGACCTTTTCAAAATCAGGAACCATCTGTCCCTGTTCAAACCAATCAAGCGCACCACCCTTTCCTTTGCCGGAAGGATCTTCAGTTTTTTGATCAGCCATTTTTGCAAAATTTTGAGTGGTGAGTTGGGCGCGTAGGGCTTTGGCTTGTTTCTCTAACTCTTCTGGAGCGACTTTCCCGCCTTGAGTAGTGAGAAGAATGTGGCTTGCTTTAACGGCTTCTTGGACATCAAGATTTTTTTTGCGTGAGCCAAAAAGGTTTTTAACTCTTTCTAAAGAAGTTGGATCGCCAAGAAATTTAGAAATTTCAGGGTTACTTACCTCAATAAACTTAGTCAGGTCACGGCGATTGATTTGGAGAGCGTTAACTTTGGCAACGTCACTTTTAAATTTAATTAAATCTTCATTGTAGGATTTGCTCAGTGGAATAGTTGATACTAGCGCTTGGACATTTTGAACTTTGATTTGGTCGGAAAGGTCCTGCTCAAAATCACTAGGAGTGATGCGGGCATTCGCCAAAATGGCTTTGTACCGGGCAATATCAAATTGGCCATTGGTTTTAAAATATTCCAATTCTTTAACTTTTTGGCCGATTTCCTCAGGCGAAGAAGTTGTGCCAATTTGGTCGGCAAGCTCAATCATTAATTTTCTATTGATTAAGGATTTCATAGTTGTTTCGCGCAAACCAAATGTTTTGATTTGTTCTTCTGTTAGCGGATTTCCACCAAACATATAGTTTGAATAAAATTGGACTTGTCTTTCATACTCTTGCTGATATTCGCGTATCATTACTTTGCGTGAACCAACTTTGGCCAAAGTATCGGGTGTTCCTCGCATACTTTCATAGCCGGTAAACATAAAGGAAATAATAATTAAGCCAATAAGGGCAGAAGCTAAAATACCTGACGTTTTTTGCGACATTGTTTCTTGCATGTGTTCCTCTCAAAATCCTACATTTTTTGATTTGGCGAAATTATGACCTGTGATGGGGAAAGAGTAAAGATTTTAAGCATCTGGCCCCTAGTCTTAGAGCAATGTTCAGGTTACCCTATTGGCTAATGAATTAGTTGCCTAGAATTTTTAAACTACAAAGGGTTTGAAATTGGCCATCAATGTATTTAGAAATGAAAATCAGCGTTATAAAGCGATCATTAATCTCATAGTGTTATCGGTTGCGCTTATTAGTTTTTCGCAACAAAATGAAGCTGTGCGCCAACAGTCTGCTTTTGAGGGTTTCCTCATGGATACGTTGGCACCACTGCAAAAAGCTCTGAATTCTACTCATCGGGCCATCGTGACTGTGATTGATGACTACTTCCTTAATGTCAGTGCCAAACGAGAAAATAGGATTTTGAAAAATCAGGTTGATGATTTAGAGAGGAAACTTTTTGAAACGGAAGAACTAAAAAAGGAAAACAATAGGTTGAAGGAACTGATGTCGTTTGGACAAGAATTGCAAATCAGTTCAGTGTTGGCGCAAATTGTCGCTTGGGATTCAAATTCAGATTTTAAAATCATAAGGGTTAACAAGGGCAAGGCTGACGGCGTGAAGTTGCAATCAACTGTTGTAACTTCCGAAGGTCTTGTTGGCTACGTCTATCGACTCTCTAAACATTACAGCGATATTCTCACTATTTTGGATAGCAATACTAGAGTTGACGGCATCATCCAAAGAACTCGCTCACATGGAATTGTTGAAGGTGTATCTCAAGATAAATGCATTATGAAATACGTTGGAAGAACTGAACCAGTTGTTTTGGATGATGTGATTTTAACTTCTGGTCTTGGAAATATCTTTCCCAAAGGAATTCGCGTGGGAGTTGTTTCACGGATTGAAAGGGAATCTTTCGGCATTACGCAATCCCTTGAAGTGACACCCGCGGTTAATTTTGGCCAGCTAGAAGAAGTCATCATTTTAATTGGTCCAGAAAATCAAACCCGCAGATTAGAATGGGAAGCTCTCGATAATTCTGATGATAAAGATGACGATAAGACAAAACCTGCCGTGCGGTAATAAGGGAAATAGGAACTGAGGTTTATATGCGAGTACAATTAAGAGATATAATTCCTGGAATGCTCATTACAATTCTCCTTTTAATGGCCCTAGAAATTTTTAGCACCGCTTTATTTCCCGTTATTGGCGGTTACAAATATCGCCTACCTTTCAATATTTTAGTCATTTTATTTTTGGGCTTTAAACTTGAAACTCCGTTTATTGGCATGATGATTCTTATGATTCAATGGCTCCATTCCTATTTTTCAGTTGATGGATGGGCGCAGGGAACTCTAGCGGGCATTTTTGTATGTATGATCATCTCTTATCTTAGGGAGTTAATTCATTTTAATAGCATTTGGATGACCATGCTCATCACCCAAGTGTTTCAGCTACTTTATTTTTTGATTGTTTTTGGAATGTTTTATTTAAAAAATGGCGATTTAACTTTTCTGTTAGGAAGGTTTGAACGTTTTATACCAGAGAGTATCGTCATTTCCTTATTGGCTCCGTTTTTATTTTTTGTTTTGGATAAAGTTTGGCACGCTAAAGAGGATTCTTTAATTGCCTAAATGCCCAAGGGGAAGGAAAGCTTAAACCATGTTTGGAGAAGACGATCTCGTCAAATCCCATCGATCGCGCGTTGAATTAGTAGGCAATCTTATCATGGCCTTATTTGGCATTATTTTGGCCAGATTGTGGTACTTGCAAATTTTTCAGGGCCAAATATTTTATCAATATTCTCTAGAGAATCGCTTGAGGAAAGAAATTGTAAAGGCTCCTCGTGGAATGATGTTTAGTCGCAATAATGAGTTGCTTGTCTATAATGCTCCCAGTTTTGATGCTGTCGTTATCCCTCAATATTTAACTAATAAAAAAGAAGTACTTAATAAACTATCCACCGTTCTAGGTATGCCTTTGACTTCGATTGAAGGTATCATGAAGAAAAATTTAGGCCAAGCACGTTATCGGCCAATTATTATTAAAAAGAATTTATCCCGCCAAGAAGTGGCCATTATTGAAACCGAAGCGACAAAAATGCCCGGGGTTTTTGTTCAACCCTTTATCAGTCGAAGTTATTCCGATTCTGAAATTGGAGGCCATTTGTTTGGCTATATTTCAGAAATTTCACAACAGATGTTGCCTCGTTTAAGAAAGAGGGATGAGGTTAACTATAAATTAGGTGATTTTATTGGGCATGCAGGGCTTGAAGAGCAGTATGACACAAACCTACGCGGTGAAGATGGTCACCAATATATGGAAGTTGATGCGAAGGGGAGAGTGAGAAGGGCCCTGGCATCAGCAATTATAAAGGATATAGAGGACAAGCCTTCCATTCACGGAGCGAACGTCCGTCTGACAATTGATCGAGATTTACAGATTGCAGGATATAAGGCCCTCGAAGGAAAAGTTGGAAGCGCTGTCGCGATAGATGTTAATAGCGGCGAAATATTGGCCATGGTATCAAGGCCTTCATACGATCCTAGCCAGTTTTCAACCGGGATTTCCTCCAACTATTGGACTCAGTTAACCAGTGATGAAAATAATCCCCTTCGCGATCGTTCTATTCAAGAGCACTATTCACCTGGTTCTACATTTAAAACGCTCACATTACTGGCCGCACTTGAAGAAGGAATCATTGATCCTTCAACCGAAGTTCATTGCCCAGGGCATTTCGTTTTGGGGAAAAGGCGATTTCATTGTTGGAAAAAAGGTGGCCATGGCATGGTAGACACCTCCCGCAGTTTGCGCGAATCGTGCGACGTTTTCTTTTATAAGATCGCAACGAGAATGGATATAGATACGTTAGCAAAATATGCCTTCCTTTATGGACTTGGGCATAAATCGGGAATTTCTTTACCGCGGGAAACTGGTGGGCTTATTCCGACTAAAGAGTGGAAGCTAAAAAGGAATGGGTCTGAGTGGCAATTAGGGGAAACTCTTAGCTGTGTGATTGGACAGTCTTATGTTCTAACGACGCCCTTACAACTGGCGATGTTTTACGCCACCATTGCCAATGGTGGAAAACTTTATCGCCCTCATTTAATAAAAGAAATGTTTACCAATTCGGGTGAGATTATTAAACGTGGCGAGCCTGAAATAATTAGCCAAGTTACTTTAAAGCCGTCGACTTTGGAAGTTGTTAGAAAGGCCCTATACCAAGTTGCCAATGTTCCTTCTGGTACAGCTTATCATTATCGCGGTCAGGGAATTAAAATGGCAGGTAAAACTGGTACCAGCCAGGTCGTACGTTTTTCTGCTGATAAGATCTATGCCAAATGTGAGGATCGTGAATATAAACTCCGCCACCATGGTCTTTTTGTTGCCTTCGCACCTTATGAGGATCCAAAAATTGCCGTCGCTGTTGTGGTGGAACACGGATGCCATGGTTCGTCTGCGGCAGCACCTGTGGCGAGAGATATTACGATGGCCTTTATGCAAAAATATTATCCGGATCTTCACCAACAAATTATTTTAGAAGAAAAAGGCCCCAAGGCTTTCAAGGCGGCAACTCAAGGAATCAAGCTCGAAGATCCAATTAAGAAAATGGACGACGGCGAGGAGTAAGATAGGAAACTATGAATTTTTCAAAATTAATTAGCTTTCTAAAGAGATATGATTTTTCCTTTTTTGGCATTACGACCGTTATATTCTTAATTGGTGTTATCAATCTTTACTCTGCGACTCATGCTACAGATCAAAAAAATTTGTATGATCTCTATAAAACTCAAACTATCTGGTTTGTTGTTTCGGTCTCGATTGGTTTTATTGTAAGTTTTATTCAACCCAAAAATTTTTACCGCGCGGCTTATTTTTTATATTTTGGCAATTTAATTTTGCTAATACTCACTTTGCTTATGGGTCACGTTGGCATGGGTGCCCGTCGTTGGCTATCTCTTGGGCCCATTCGATTTCAGCCATCTGAACCTATGAAGATTTTCGTGGTGATGGCCTTGGCCCGCTATTTTGCGAAGGAGAATCCTGATCGAGAGCTCGATTTAAAAGACCTCATTGTCCCCGCCCTCATTGCTTTGATTCCAGGTCTTTTAATTATTGTTCAACCGGACCTCGGGACGGGAATGCTAGTTTTATTGGTTAGCTTTGCTGTTTGCTTTTATCGCAAATTAAAATTCAAAACTCTCGGAATTTTGGCCCTGATTGGTCTCCTCACGGCCGGCATTATGTATAAATATGGTCTAAAAGAATATCAGAGAAAGAGAATTGTGAACTTTATTGATCCCGAGGCCGACGTTAAAGGTTCCGGTTATAATGCCATTCAATCAAAAATTGCCATTGGATCAGGACAATTTTTTGGAAAAGGTTTTAAAAAATCTTCACAGGCTTCCTTCAATTATTTACCTGAAAACCATACTGACTTTGCCTTTGCTGTTTTTAATGAGGAGCACGGATTTTTCGGGGCCTTACTTTTAATTGCCCTTTACTTAGTTTTAATTTACCGATTCATGTGGCTATCAACTAACGTGGGACGCATGTTTGAAGCCATTCTTGCCGTCGGGCTTATGTCTATAATTTTTTGGCACACCTTTATCAACATGGGCATGGTGACCGGAATGTTGCCCATTGTTGGCATTCCTCTTCCTTATGTGTCCTATGGTGGTACCAGCCTTTTAACTTTTTCCATTATTTGTGGCATTGTGACCTCCATTTCCAATGCTCGAAATCTTTTCTAGCCAATTGCCCTTGGCCTTTGGATTGCAATTTATAGGAGTAATTGCGGTTGCCATTAGGCCAACTTATTGAATTTAAAGGGGAAGAACATGTTGAAAGTGACTAAGAATTTGACAGCTGTTTTAGTGGTAACAACACTCTTGGGCCTCCTTTGCAGTGAAAAATGTTTGGCTTCTGGGCAGGATAAATCGGTGATAAATTCCTTGGTTTTTCGCTCAATCCGTTTTGATTTGTGGAGCCAAGGGGTAAATGGCCACGGCCAAAACTCCTCTAAGGAAATACCAGCTGAGCTTCCTACAATTGGCCAAGCTGATTCTAGTGACCAAGTTGAAAAGATGACTCAACCCGAAAAAGCTTCGGACGAAATTAAGTCCCAAGATTTGGGTGAGGAAGGTTATCCTGAAGAGCTTCACCGACCTTTGAGTCGTTACTCTAGTGTGGAAAAAATTTAGTTCGCTCGCTATTTTATTTCATCCTTCGACCTTTCACGCGCACCACGTCTTTTGACTGGTTGCCCTAATTTAGGCATAATAAATAGTATGAATCTGGGACTGTTTGGTAATAGGACTAAACGGCTACCAGAGTATTTTTTGATTATGAAAGTGATTTCCCACATTGGGGCCAATTTAAAAAAGATTTATAGAACTTATAGTTCTCAGGTTCTTCTGTTATTGGAAACCAAAGGATTTAGTAATTTGCGTCCATCTTTTTTAGAGGTGTTGCAGCATATTTGCGATAATGAAGGTGCAAGCATTCGGGATATTGGTTTGGCCATTAACTTAAAAAAACAAACCATGACGAGTCATTTAAATGAATTGGAGCGCCGTGGTTATATTATTCGAAGACAAAACCCCAACGACCGTCGCGAGCAAAATGTTTTCCTAACGGAGTTTGGTAGCAAATTTAAGTTCGCTTTGGCCCAAAGTTTAGACTCAGTTGAAACTAATTTTGTAAATATTGTGGGGCAAGTAGAACTAGAAAGAATCGAAGAGCAATTAAGTAAATTTTACGAAAAGGTTAGATTTCACAACGATCAAGGTCAATCGGAACAACAATCCTTAGAATTATAATAGATTTAAAATTGGTTCAACTTAAGCAACATCAATTGTTTTTTCTTTTCTGTGGCCAGGCCAATATTCATGCCCACCAGAAACATTATTCACGTTGAAATAACCTTTCTTGATTAAAAGTTCACAAGCAATGATTGAGCCTAGGCCATTTTCGGAAACTATCATAATGGGTGTTATCTTGCTGGGAATTTCACTATAGCGCTTTTCCAAATCTTCGATTGGTATGTGCACGCTTCCTTCAATATTGGGCAATCCTACTGTCGTCTTGCTGGAAACATCTAGCAAAATAAAATCCATATCTGGATTTTGGAAAATATCGTAGGCCTTTGAAGGAGAAAGATCGTTATAAGGACGCCCGTAAAGAATCATGGCATCATCAATTTCTTCACCATTCTTAACTCTAAGCAAATGATTACGTTGGATAGCGATGGAAAAATCCATTTTCTCATCAATTCTGGCGATATTCTTTTCAATGTTGGCGAGCCTCGAATTAATCAAATCCAACATCTGAAATATTTTTAAATCCATGCAGATCTCCTCATCTCAACGATGCCAATAAGGCCATCTTAAGAAATCTATGGCCTATCCATAGGAATTCTTAAAACTAGGTACCTGTTCTATTGTAAGGAGCGTTAATGGCGACTAAAAGACTGGGTAAAAGCTGCCAAAATCAACATGCCCGGTGATCACCG
>Ga0172372_10000154_pt1 | contig 105295 bp, 94 predicted proteins | sample LakKiv5m_2_FD_114544 | JGI IMG/M metagenome (GOLD analysis project Ga0172372, IMG submission 114544) | Freshwater microbial communities from Kabuno Bay, South-Kivu, Congo - kab_092012_9.5m | ecosystem: Environmental > Aquatic > Freshwater > Lake | place: Democratic Republic of the Congo... | reverse complement strand
TGACAATCTAGTATTTGTAGTTGCGCAAAAAGATTCGCTTACAGAAGAAATTGATCACGACAATTTATATCAATACGGTACTGTCGCGAAGATTGTGCAAGTTGTGAATCACGAAAATGATGAGAACTGCATCAAAGTCCTGATTGAAGGTCTGCATCGCTCGAAGCTGGTCGAAATTATCGAAGAAGAGGACCATCTAAAAGCAGAACATCAGTTAAGCCCAATGACAGTTGCGGTAGACAGTGAGGTTCAAGCCACACGTGTGCTCGAATTGCGTGCCCTGTTTGCACAATATGCCGAAGCAAAATTACGGAATGCGCGTGAACTGATTGCCGCAGTCAACAAAATTGATGACCTGCTGCAATTGCTGTTTTTCGTGGCAACCCGCGTTCCACTGAATATCGAAGTGAAACAAAAATTCCTGGAACACGATGAATTTGAAGCGCATTTACAGGAACTCATGACCTATTTGCTGCAACAGTCTGAAGAACAGCAGATTGAGCAAACCCTGCATGATTCTGTTAAACGCCAGATGGAAAAAAACCAGCGCGAATACTTCCTGAATGAAAAAATGAAAGTCATTCAGCGCGAACTTTCCGATATGAATGGCGATGCGGAAGATGACGTTGCGGAAATTGAAAAACGTTTGGCCGAAGCTGATTTACCAGAACACGTGCGTAAAAAAGCCGAATCTGAACTGCGCAAGTTAAAAGCCATGCAACCGGCGTCGAGTGAAGCGGCGGTGGTCCGTAACTATCTTGAAGTGATTCTGGATACGCCGTGGAACAAAGCCAGCAAAGTCAGCATCAACCTGAATAAAGCGCAGGAAATTCTGGATGCCGATCACTATGGTCTGGACGAAGTCAAAGAACGCATTGTGGAATATCTGGCAGTTCAATCACGCGTGAAAAAACTGCGTGGCCCGATTCTGTGTCTGGTGGGTCCTCCGGGTGTTGGTAAAACCTCTTTGGGTGAATCAATTGCTAAAGCCACTGGCCGTGAATTTGTGCGCATGGCGCTAGGCGGCGTACGTGATGAAGCGGAAATCCGTGGTCACCGTCGTACCTATATTGGCGCAATGCCGGGTAAAATTGTGCAGTCTTTAACCAAGGTTGGCGTCAAGAACCCGCTGTTCCTGCTCGACGAAATTGACAAGATGGCACAAGATTACCGTGGCGATCCTGCCTCGGCGATGCTGGAAGTACTCGATCCATCACAGAACAACAAGTTCAATGATCACTATCTAGATCTAGACCTGGACCTGTCTGAAGTGATGTTTATCTGTACTGCCAACAGCATGAATATTCCTGAAGCACTTCTGGACCGTATGGAAGTGATTCGTCTTCCAGGTTATACCGAAGAAGAAAAAGTGAATATTGCCGATCGTTACCTAGTGCCAAAAGCCATCAAGAATAACGGTTTACGTGGCAAAGAACTGACCGTACATGAAGAAGCAATTCGTGACATTGTACGTCGTTATACCCGTGAAGCCGGTGTGCGTAGCCTGGAACGTGAAGTCTCTAAAATTGCACGTAAAGTGGTCAAAGAAGCGGTCAGCAAAAAAGCCAAAAACCTGCAGGTTGAGGTGAATGCAGGCAACTTGCCAGACTACTTGGGTCCACACAAATTCGACTTCGGCATGGCGGAAGAAGAAGCAGAAGTGGGTCGCGTGAATGGTTTGGCCTGGACCTCTGTGGGCGGTGAATTACTGACCATTGAAGTGGCGACCATGAAAGGCAAAGGCACTTTCATTACCACCGGTTCACTCGGTGATGTCATGCAGGAGTCGATTAAAGCAGCCATGACTGTGGTGCGTACCCGTGCTGACTCTCTGGGCATTGAATCTTCAGTCTTTGCTGAAACTGATGTACACGTGCATTTACCTGAAGGTGCTACACCAAAAGATGGTCCATCGGCAGGTCTGGCGCTGACTACCGCACTGGTATCAGCCTTTACCGGCATTCCAATCCGTCCGGATATTGCCATGACCGGTGAAACCAGCTTGCGTGGTCGTGCTATGCGCATTGGTGGCTTGAAAGAGAAACTGTTAGCCGCACACCGTGGTGGTATTAAACTGGTGTTTATTCCACAGGAAAACGTCCGTGACCTGGCGGAAATTCCAGATAATGTCAAAGACGGTCTGGAAATTAAAGCAGTGAAATCAATTGATGAGATTTTACCGCTGGCATTAACCTCAATGCCAAAACCACTGGTAAAAGCACCAATTGTAAAACCGGTAGAAGAAGGTAAGGCCGCACGTCACTAAGTGTTGCCTTCATATCTTCTCCACAAAAGAGAGCTTCGGCTCTCTTTTGTTGTTTTCGGGTGATGAAATGTTCCACTTGAAAAATTTCCGTTCATCTCCATCTATAATAATACAGAGCATATTGCTGTAAGTTTCTTTCTTTATTCCTGCTCATCGTATGGCCATTCAAACTCCAGATGAATGGCCTGTTTGACCGCAGTCCTACTCTATTTCAGGGCTGCGTTTTTTATGGCCGCTTATGGCGTCGCCCCAAGCAGTTGATGAATCAGCCCATCAATTACCTGGCCCATTTTGGTGACATTTAAAGTATCCAGCGTATCCTTTTCGGTATGATAATTCGGATTACGATAATGCGAAGTATCGGTAATCAGTAGCGCCGGAATATCATGCTGCCAATAACTGCGATGATCCGAGAAACCGGCTGCACTGACAAACGCCGGCATCACCAGCCGTTCACACTGCAATTTATCTAACAGGCGCATCTGTTGACAGTATTGCTCACCCAGCGCATTGGACTGAAAATTACTGATCGCGGCAATATAATTGCCATGACTTGGATAAATCCATTTTAACCCCATCGGATACTGCTGGATTAAACGCGAATCATAGTAGCCAATCATTTCCAGCACATAGACTGCCTGAATATGCTCTTTTTCGGCCAAAATAGATTTGGCATGTACCTGACTGCCCATAAACTCGGTCTGATAATACGGTGCTTCTTGCAGGGTATAAAAAACAAACTCGACATTATGCGGCAGCTTGGTTTTTTCCTGGCTTAAAATACGCGCTATTTCAATTAATCCGGCCACACCGGAAGCATTGTCATCGGCGCCCTTCTGGTTGCCATGCACATCATAATGCGCACCTAAAATCACCCGATCTGAACGGCCCACCTTTAAATGACAGACCACATTGCGATAACTTTTTCCATTCACCGGATACGTCTGGTACTGGCATGGAATGCCGAATAAACGCATCTGCTCTTTAATCCAGGCCGAAACCCGGTTCAATTCTTCAATATTTTTATGATTGCGGTACACGCCCGGCGGCCCGATAATCTGCTGCAAATAGACTTTTAAATTTTGTGGATCGGCCGGTTCATATAATGAAATGGCGGCGGATAGCGGCTGCATCCAGCCCAGCAGCAAAGTACAACCCAATATCCCTAAACCGTTTTTAATCTGTTGAAATAACCACATTTATTATTGTTCCATACAAAAGCAGGTTTTATTGTCCTGTGGCTCATTAAAGCAACAGCAGCATACAGATTACAATTTCAAATTGTGTCTTTTCTCCTGCAGTAGCGACTTTCAAGGTTATAATTACTTTTCATTTTCTTGCCTGTTTTATTATGAAAATCCGTATTCTGACCATTGGTCAAAAAATGCCGGCTTGGGTACTGACTGGTTTTGAAGATTATTTCAAACGTATACAGCCTTTTGTACAGACCCAGATTATTGAATTGCCGATGGCCAAACGTGGCAAAAATGATTCAGAAGCCGATATTTTAAAATACCGGCAGATTGAAGGTGACAGCATCTTAAATGCTCTGAAAGCCAATGAAAACCTGATTGCACTGGAAGTGGGTGGGCGTGAATTCAGCACCGAAAAACTGGCTGAAACCATGAAAGGCTGGATGCTGGAAGGCAATGACATTGCCCTGGCCATTGGCGGCCCGGATGGTCATTCGGAAGCAGTACGTAAAGCTGCAGCATGGCACTGGTCCTTATCCAAACTGACCCTGCCGCATCCACTGGTGCGAGTAATGCTAATTGAACAGCTGTACCGGGCCATGAGCATTAACCATAATCATCCTTATCATCGGGCGGGTTAAGAAAACCCTACCCATTGTTTCGTATTTAGAACATTCTGTTGAACCCAACCCGGTTTAATAAAGCATGTCGCTTTGACATGATAGGATCAGAATCGTGACATAGGCTTTCATTATGAATTTACAGACCCTTCCCGGCTTATTTATCTCGCATGGTTCGCCTATGCTCGCGCTCAATCCTGAACAGGTCGGGCCGGCACTTGCCCGTTTAAGCACCAATCTGCCGAAACCGCAGGCGATTGTGGTGATGTCGGCACATTGGGAAAGTCGCAGTCTTGAAGTCAACACCGGTATTCGTCCAGAAACCTGGCATGATTTCCGCGGCTTCCCGGAAGAGCTGTACCAGATTCGCTATCCGGCGCCAGGACAACCTGAGCTGGCCGAAGAAGTATTACAGCTACTGGCCAATGCCGGTTTTAATGCGCATGCCAACAGCACCCGCCCGCGCGATCATGGGGTGTGGATGCCATTGCTACATATGTATCCTGAAGCCGATATTCCGGTAATTGAAGTGTCGTTGCCGATGCATCTGCAAGCTGCAGATCTGTACAAGATTGGCCAGACCTTGGCAGTGTTACGAGAACGCCAAATTCTACTGATTGGTTCAGGCAGTATTACCCATAATTTAAGAGAGTTATCTTGGGACAACCAGCACAGCGTGGTGCCAGAATGGGCCTCGACTTTCCGTAATTATGTGGTCAGCAAACTGGCGCATCAGGACTATGATGCGGTACTGGACTGGCCGACCATTCCGTATGTCAATCGTAACCACCCCACTATCGAACATCTGGCACCCCTGTTTTTTAGCATGGGCACCGGTCATCGTTTTAGTATTGTGCATAGCAGTTTTACCATGGGTGCACTGGGTATGGATATTTACCGTTTTGACTAAAATCTAGCGCGACCAAACATAACTTTTTATTATTTATTAACAAAAAATTATTTATGGATACATTTTGCAACCGGAAAGGGGCAAATGTATCCATTTTTTTTAAATAGCACATCGGTTATATTCTGATAAATTTCCGATAAGTGCTTTATTTATAAAATGAAACTCAAATATTTAGCTATTTTACTTTTCCCTTTAAGCTTGGCCGCTTGCCAGAGTAGTGATCTGCAACGTGCGGGAGATATTGCAGTGTCTGTATTACAACAACAAAATGCCGATAAGATTGTCAGCGCTTACCAATGGTCTTTAGATACCGGTGCAGCCAAACCCCTGACCCTGAATTTTAATGACAATGGCCGTTTAAGTATTGGCACCAGCTGTAACCAGATGGGTGGTAACTGGCAGATTAACAACAACCAGTTGCAGGTCGGTATGTTAATCAGTACCGAAATGGCCTGTGAAGCCAGCGCCATGCAGCAGGAACGTTTTGCCGCTGCCCTGTTCCAGAAACCTGTTAGCGTGCAGCTGGACATGAAAGATACGCAGCAACCGAGTTTAATCTTGACCGCTGCAGATGGCCAGCAACATACTTTTCAGGGCAAAATGACGCCGGAAACCAAATACCAGTCGGCCGGTGAAACCATCTTCCTGGAAATTTCCCCGGAAACCAAAGCCTGTACCGGCGTTGCTCCACAAACCTGCTTGCAGGTACGCGAAATCAAATACAATGAACAGGGGCTGAAAACCCAGGTCGATCAGGACTGGACTTTATTCTACGACCAGATTGAAGGCTTTCAGCACAATCCGAATGAACGCCAGATTATTCGGGTCAAGCGTTATGAACTGAAAAACCCGGCGGCTGATCAATCCAAATATGCCTATGTACACGATATGACGGTCGAAACTGCCCGGATCAATTAATAGCAGATCTTAAAAAAATAACCCATAAAAAAACCGAGGTCAGTGCCTCGGTTTTTTCAGCTTATATACGCAGTTAAAACTTAGTATACGCCTTGAGCCAGCATTGCATCAGCAACTTTTACGAAGCCTGCAATGTTTGCGCCGTCTACGTAGTTAACAGTACCATCTTCCTGAGTACCATATTTCACGCAGTTACGGTGAATTTCTTTCATGATCGCGTGTAAACGCTCATCTACTTCTTCAAACGTCCAGCCCAAACGTAATGCGTTTTGAGACATTTCCAGACCAGAAGTCGCTACACCACCAGCGTTTGATGCTTTACCTGGTGCATACAGGATTTTCGCCTCAACGAATTTCTCAACTGCCTCTAAAGTAGACGGCATGTTGGCACCTTCAGCCACACAGATTGCACCGTTAGCCAATAATACCTCAGCATCTTCACCGTTTAACTCGTTTTGAGTTGCACATGGCAGCGCGATGTCACACTTGATACCCCAAGGACGTTTGCCTTCTAGGTATTCAAAACCATGCTTAGATGCAAATTCAGAAATACGGCCACGTTTGATATTTTTCAGATCCATTACTTCTTTCAGTAATTCGTCTGTGAAACCATCTTTCACATACACAGTACCGTTAGAGTCAGACAGTGAAACCACTTTCGCGCCCAGGAACATGGCTTTTTCAGCAGCGTATTGCGCGACGTTACCTGAACCAGAGATTGCTACGACTTTGTCTTTGAAGCTGTCGCCACGAGTTTTCAGCATTTCCTCAGCGAAATAAACTGTACCGTAACCTGTTGCTTCTGGACGTGCCAAAGAACCACCGAATGTTAAGCCTTTGCCCGTGAACACACATGAAGTGTCATTGCTCAGCTTTTTCATCATACCGGCCATATAGCCAACTTCACGGCCACCTACACCAATATCACCCGCCGGGATATCTGTGTCTGAACCTAAATGACGATAAAGCTCGATCATTAACGCCTGGCAGAAACGCATGATTTCGCCTTCAGATTTACCTTTAGGGTCAAAGTCTGAACCGCCTTTACCGCCGCCCATTGGCAAAGTAGTTAAGGCATTTTTGAAAGTCTGTTCAAAACCTAAGAATTTCAGGATAGACAGGTTCACTGACGGATGGAAACGCATACCACCTTTGAATGGACCAATTGCCGAGTTGTATTGAACACGGAACGCACGGTTCACATGAGTTTGACCCTGATCATCTACCCAGGAAACGCGGAACTGGATCGCACGTTCTGGCTCGACTAAACGCTCTAACAGACCATGTGCAGCGTATTGAGGATTCTTTTCAATGAATGGCCACAGGCTGGTCATCACCTCTTCTACTGCTTGTAGAAACTCTGGTTGATAGGCATCACGTGTTTTAACGTAATCTAGGAAATCGTTAAGGCTGTTATATTTCAACGCTTAATCCTCAGCAGAATGTTGGATCAAAATTGGGCAAAATTTCAATTAATGATTTATTTTGGCGCAAAATATTAAATATCTTTTGTTAACAATCTACAATAGTTTTTTCAAAAAACTTTATTTAATCCATATTTTCAATAAATTAGATTGATCAAAATTGAAAAATTATTCCATTTTTTGTAAGCAAATATGTATTTAAAATTGACCATTTTGCCCAAAAATAAAGCAGATTATGGTCCAACTTTGTACACAAGCTTAATGCTTGAAAACATGCTAGAATCTGCGGCTCAGGTTTATTGTTCGCTTTCTCTGCGCCCTTCGCAGCCGTGGTTTTTACATGAATTCGCAAATTGCTCTCATCCAGAATATTGATGCCCTGCTTCCTCAAACCCAATGTGGTTTATGTGGACATCGGGATGGATGTTTACCCTATGCAAAGTCGATTGCCGAAGGTGAAGCCGCCAATAAATGTGTACCAGGCGGTCAACCGGTTGCCGATGCGCTGGCCAAACTGCTGGGCAGAGAACGCTTAACTGCCGAAGCCAGTGTCTGGCCCATTCAGTCCGATGGCCGTCCGCAGCGTATGAAAGCGGTGATTCGTGAAGATGAATGTATTGGCTGCACCAAATGTATTAATGCCTGCCCGGTCGATGCCATTTTAGGTTCCGGCAAACTGATGCACAGCATTCTGACCGACCTGTGTACCGGCTGTGAACTGTGCATTCCACCTTGCCCGGTGGACTGTATTGATCTGGTTGAAGATGTCAAACCCGTACCCACAGACGCGGAGCGGATGAGCGAGCAGAATGATTTACGCCAGCGTTATTATGCGCACATTCAGCGTGAAGAACTGCGCCGCCTGCACCGTAAAGGCCCCGTGGTGCGTGCTGAGATTGATACCACGCTGTTTGCCCAGTTCTCGCAGCAGACCGGTGCCGTACCGGAAATCCAGATGGTTGAAAAAGCCGATCATCCGGCTGTCACCCACGATGCCAAAACCACCATCGAGCTGGCCAAGCTCAGAACCCAGATCAAAAAATTAGAAAAACAGCTGAGTGTGCGTGAAGATGCCAACAAGCGCGCGCAACTGGCGCAGCTTCAGCAACAATTACAGCACTTACAGGGAGAGGCCTAATTCATGAGCAGCGCAATCAAACCGGTAAAAAACTTGACCCGAAAGCAGGTCTATACCTTTTTTGAGCGCTTGCGTGAACAGCGTCCGCATCCAACCACCGAACTGAATTTCTCCTCACCGTTTGAATTGCTGGTGGCCGTGACCTTATCGGCGCAGGCCACCGACGTCAGCGTGAACAAGGCCACAGATAAGTTATTTCCGGTAGCGAATACCCCGGAAGCGATTTATGCGCTGGGGGTTGATGACTTAAAGGACTATATCAAGACCATTGGCCTATATAATTCCAAAGCGGAAAATGTGATTAAGGCCTGTAAAATCCTGATTGAAAAGCACAACAGCCAGGTGCCGGAAAATCGGGCCGATCTGGAAGCCTTGCCGGGTGTGGGGCGTAAAACAGCCAATGTGGTGCTGAACACAGCGTTTGGTCAACCGACCATGGCAGTTGATACCCATATTTTCCGTGTCGGCAACCGGACCGGTTTAGCCGTGGGTAAAAATGTGCTGGAAGTGGAACACCGTCTGGTGAAAGTGATTCCGAAAGAATTTATCGTTGATGCACATCACTGGCTAATTCTGCATGGCCGCTATTGCTGTATTGCCCGCAAGCCTAAATGCTATGAATGTGTAGTGGCCGATGTCTGTAACTGGCCAGACCGGTTTGAGTTTGGAGCTGCGCGCCAGATTGCAGTCAAAAATATTGAAGCTGAATCCTGAATTCAGCTTTTTTATACTTGAAGATGACCTGCGCTGCATATTCGAGGTAGATCATTCAATAATGCTGATGTAAGTCGGGCGATAAAAAAGCCCGCTTAGTCTTGTGCGTCTTTATCCTGCGCTTTTTTCTGCTGCTCTAATTGCGCCTGCAATTTAGGATGCAATTGACGTGGCTGTGGCTGGTTGGCATTTGCAGCACGTTCTTCCTGACGCACTTTTAGCAGCATTTTATAGCTGATATAAAACAGACCCACCAGCATGGCCAGGAACAGCACCATTAAAATTAACACACCAATTTTCACCGAGGCAGTTTCCTTATACGCACGCAAATAAAAAAGGAGCCCTACTATGACCGAGGACTCCCTTAAAGTCAAAACAATCAGCGGATGATTATTTTGCCTGATCTAAAATTGCGAACAGATCCGCTTGTACGTCTTCAATTGGACGCAGACCGTTGAGTTTGTCATACGTCGGTGCATTTTCGCCTGTCGCTGCGCGGCCTTGATAGAAACCAACCAGCTGCTCAGTTTCAGTGTGGTAAGACGCTAAACGCTTACGAATGGTTTCTTCCTGGTCATCTGGACGTTGTACCAGATCTTCACCCGTTTCATCATCTTTACCTTCCACTTTTGGCGGATTGTAAACGATGTGATAAACGCGGCCAGAAGCCGGGTGCTGACGGCGGCCAGACAAACGCTGTACAATTTCTTCGTCCGGTACATCAATTTCAATCACGTGATCAATGTTGATACCTTCTTTTTCCAGTGCTTCTGCTTGTGGAATGGTACGCGGGAAACCATCGAAAATGCAGCCATTGGCACAATCAGGTTGAGCAATACGCTCTTTCACTAAACCGATGATCAATTCATCTGAAACCAGACCACCGCTTTCCATTACGTTTTTAGCCTGTAGACCTAATTCAGTACCTTCACGAATCGCAGCACGGAGCATATCACCGGTTGAAATTTGTGGGATATTGTAGCGCTTACAGATCAACTGAGCTTGTGTACCTTTACCTGCTCCAGGTGGTCCGAGTAAGATAATGCGCATAAAAAAACATCCTCATTTTTAACAATGTACATGACACTTTGTTCATGACGAACTCAGGTTCGACATGCTGTCCAGCATCCAATTATAAGAAAGCGACAAACAAATGTATTAAACCAGCAATAAAACCGGTTACCCCCCCCAATACAATCAAGATCCATTCATCTTCCTGAAAGGCAGGACGCAATAAATTTTGAAACTCTCTTGGTGTAAGTTCAAGAATACGTTCTCTAAACATTTGATAGATTTTCTGTGCACGGCTCGCATTAAAGGCTGGGTCGCATACAGGCACCATCGTAATTTCAATTGAGCGATCGATCAAGTCTGTCTTGAGTTTTGCGTATTCTTTTGGCCCTAAAGACAATTGTAAAGAGGTTCTGACCAGTGGGGTTTCCATAATTTCATTAATATGGCGTTTAACAATCCGACGGGTCTTGTCTTTTTTACTGCCATACATCATTTCGGTCATAATAGATTTTAAAGTAATTAAATCTTCGGTGACCACACTGGCAAATACATCAGACACCTCTTCCTGGCGCTTCATAAAGGCACCCTGAACATTATAGGTGCCAATGCGCGGAATAACAGGTTTAATCCATGGAAATTTGCGACTCTGTGTTCGCGTAAAAAATTGCGGATACTTCACATAATGCGGTTCAATCGGGTTGAATACCATCCAGATCGCAATCCAGTTGGTTAAAAAGCCCCAGATGGCGGCCCAGAATGGTACCGTCCAGTGCCACGGCACAATAAACCAGACAATCATCTGGAATATACCAAAGAACATCCCGATTAACGCACTGATATGCCAGATAAAGTTAATTTCTTTCTGGCCCACTTTCAGGAACATGCGCACCATTAAACGGCGGTCACCTTCCATCTGGCGTACCACCATTTCGCGCATATCCACCAGTGACTCGACATTCAAAGTCAGTTCAGTCACCAGTTCACGCAGCACCGCAGGCAGCTGTTTATGTGCCTGGGCATAAATGCGGCGTTTAATTGAATAGGGCAGGTTTTCCCACAGCACGGCATTGCGGTCGATCATCACCTCATCAATTAAATGCTCCAGCTCAAAACCGACCTGCTCGCCAATAATCCGCGCCATATCTTCCGGGTCCATGGCATCCAGAAATTCGCGCAATGAGCCCAGTTTAGACAAGGTATTGTCAGTAATAATGCCTGAAATACGCCCGGCTTTTCTCGGCACAATCCCCTGCCAGCCCACCGGCAACGGCCCCAAATGAAAGCCCCAGAAATTAATGGGATAGAACACCATTTTCAGTGCCATCCACACGTGGGCCCAGGTCACAAAAGCGGTGACAGGGATAATGCTGAGCACAGCCCAAAAATCCGGGCGATTCAAAAAGGTTTGCCACAACTGATTGATGTACTCAAGCATGCATATTTTCCATATTTATTTCTAATTACCGGATTCTAAAAGCATTTAACTCGCTATTCTGGCTATAAACCCACACTTAAAGTATAGGAAAATTGTAGTTTTGGCTCGGTTTCTGCAATCACCCGACCGGCCCGATCTTCCAGTTTTTCACCTGCACCAATCCCCACACTAAAGGTACTGATCCGTTCACGGCTCAGCAAGACATAAGCAAGATCTACACCAGCACCCAAACGTGCTTTCTCTTTCTGGTCGACCACTTTGGATTCAAGATGACCCGCATAAGCTCCGATATAATAACCATTTTTATCTTTACCGGTGAAATGATATGGCAAGCGAAAGCCAATTTGTCCACCCGGTTCATGATCCCCATTTAAAAATGCCCCGGCTTTGGCATAGGCAATGCCGTAGGGATTGACCCATTCTGCATTTAAATGAAGTAATTTTTGTGTAATTCCTGCCCCGACATTCCAGGTTTTTCTATCTTCCCCGGTCAATTTTGCCTGTGGGAAAAAAGAAGATTCTTCGGCATAGGCCACATTGCACAGCGCAATACATGCCACTAAGGAATATACTTTTTTCATTATTTTCACCAAGATCCTTAATTCTAATTGTAAAACAATCCTGTTTTATTTTTTTGACTGTAGCAGATTTACCCAGATTCTTATATACAGCAGCCGATCTTTTTATTGTCGCAAAAGTCAAAAACCTAAATCACATTATTTGTGTCGAATCGGTCATGCAGGCATACGCAAAGCGCTATGTTATCGGCTAGAATAACAACCCTATTCTCATCTCCTTGATCTGTTTAAGCCGATTGCATATGAAACAGCACTTTCCTTTAAAAAACGTTCAGCAAGAAAAGCGCATTTTTCGCAATCGGGTGTTCATCTCTATCGGGCTGGTCAGTTTCTTTTTGCTGCTGCTGGTGGTGCGTTATGCCTATCTGCAAATCAGCAGCTTTGATGAGTTTGCCACCGCATCTGACAAAAACCGGATTCGCCTGCAACCCTTAGCGCCTGCACGCGGTTATATCTATGACCGTAATGGAGTATTGCTGGCCGATAACTATCCGGTCTTTACTGCGACCTTAAGCCGCGCCGATGTCGAAGATATTGATGCCACCATCGAACGGCTGACCCCGATTCTGGAACTGACTGAAGAAGATATTGAACGCTTCCAGAGCCGGATTAAAACCGCGCGTAAAACCGAACGGGTGTCCATTAAACTGAATCTGAATGAAACCGATATTGCCCGTTTCAGTGAAGTAAAATTCCAGTTTCCTGGGGTGAATATCGAAACCCAGATGACCCGTTACTATCCACATGGTGAGCTGTTTGCACATGTGATTGGTTATGTGGGCCGGATCAATGACAAAGAGCTGAAAGAGATTGATAAAGATGCCTACGCCGGCACCAACCTGATTGGTAAAATTGGCGTAGAAAAATCATATGAGCATTTACTGCACGGCGTACCGGGTAATGAATCGGTCGAGGCCGATGCACACGGTAATGTACTGCGTCATTTGGGCCGTAAAGATCCGGTTCGCGGTAATGATCTCTACTTGTCCTTAGATTATGGCCTGCAAGTGGTGGCCTCTGAACAGCTGGCCGGCCGCCGTGGTGCGATTGTCGCACTTGATCCACGTACCGGGGAAATTCTGGCGCTGGTGTCGAGCCCCAGCTTTAACCCGAACCTATTTGTCACCGGCATCAGCCATACCAACTATGCTGCCCTGCGCGACAATATTGACCAGCCGCTATATAACCGTGCCGTACAAGGGGTCTATCCGCCCGGCTCGACCATTAAGCCGATGTTTGGTTTAGGCGGAATTCATTATGGTCTGGTCGACTGGAGCACTGCGATTCAGGATTATGGCTATTTCACCTTACCAGGCGATAGCCACCGCTTCCGTGACCATAAAAAATCGGGGCATGGCATTGTCAATATGCACACCGCTCAGGTGGTGTCCTGTGATACCTATTTCTATGTACTGTCCTACCGGATGGGCATTGAAAAGATGAATGACTGGATGCGCCAGTTTGGTTTTAGTGAACGCACTGGTGTCGATTTACCAAGTGAAAGCACCGGCCTGTATCCAAGTCCGGAATGGAAGATGCGTACTCGTAATGCCAAATGGATGCGCGGCGAAACCATTTCCGTCAGTATTGGTCAGGGAGCCTTTACCGCGACGCCGTTACAACTGGCCATGGCCACGGCCATTACCGCCAACCAGGGCTTTAAAGTCACGCCACACGTGCTGCGTGAAAGCCGCGGTGCACGGCCATTTAAGGTGCATAATGGTACCAATGGCCGCATTGAATTTAACGGGACTGATGAAGACTGGATTAAAATGCGCGATGCCATGGTGGATGTCATTCAATCGGGCACCGGTAAAGGCATTAAAAGCGGCCTGCAATATTCAATTGCCGGAAAAACCGGGACCGCGCAGGTCAAAAGTATTGCCCAAGGCAAACGCTATAATGAAGCACTGCTCACCGACCGCCAGCTTGACCACGGTTTATTTGTCGGCTTTGCCCCGGCAGAAAAACCTGAAATTGCCATTGCAGTGATTCTGGAAAATGGCCGTGGCGGGAGTGCTGCCACTGCCCTGGCCCGTCCAATTCTGGATTACTGGCTACTCAACAAAGACAAGAATCCGATTCGTCCATCTGCGGCCCAAATTAGTGGTGGCCTGATGACCGCCGGCCTGAAACCAAGTGAACTGCCAAGTGCCGAAGGTGCACGTGGTACTACTAATACCCCAGCTCAGGACACCGCTGCATCTGCACCAGCAACACCGGCTGCTGCCCCATCTGCCACAATAGAGAGTGACTAAACCATGAAAAACCAGCTACGAATTATTGGTGGAGACTGGAAACGTCGCCAGTTGGCCTTTGCCAGTATTGACGGTTTACGCCCGACGCCAGACCGGGTGCGTGAAACCCTGTTTAACTGGCTGATGTGGGATGTGCAAAATGCCAAGGTACTGGACCTGTGTGCTGGCTCGGGCGCACTTTCCTTTGAAGCGCTATCACGTGGTGCTGCACAGGTCACCATGATTGAACCGGACCGCACTCAAGCCCAGTTTCTGACCCAAAACTTAGAGCTGTTAAAAGTCACCAAAGCCCGCGCCCAGTTAAAAATCAGTACTGCACAGCAGGCGCTGGCCAGTCTGAAAGACAGCTATGATCTGGTGTTTCTTGATCCGCCTTATAGTCTGGATTTATGGGAACAAGTGGCACAACTGGCCGATCCGTTAATTCAGGATAAAGGCCTGATTTATGTCGAGGCCGACCGTGATCTGAACCAGCTGAAACTGCCAGCTTCCTGGCAACAAATCAAGGAAACCAAAGCCGGTACGGTCCGCGCTGGACTGTATCAGAAATCACTATAATGCTTGATTGAAGGGTTATAAAAAAAAGGATTCCAGATGGAATCCTTTTTGATTTATACGCCCGGTCGTAATGGACGCTGCACTCCAGAAGTCGGCGGCAAAGCCGTCACTGGTTTGGCCTTAGCGGGATTACTCGCCTGTGGTTTTTTCGCTGGCGGCTTGTTGGCCACCGGACGATTTGGCTTTACCGGTTTGCTTTGTGCAGGTTTACTCTGTGTCGGTTTATGTGCAGGACGGTTGGCCTGACCCGGTTTTTGCCCATGCGGACGTTGAGCATGTGGACGATTCACTGGCTTAACCGATGGGCGCTGCTGAATATACACCGGACGGCCTTCATGTTCCCAACGCGACACGACGGTATATGGATAAGTTGAATAGCCTCGATCATATCCAGTATAGACGCTATGTCGTGGACCATTCTCATACGGCGTGACTACACACCCGGTAAGTGCCACCGCCACCAGCGACACAAAAGCCAGCTTTTTCATGCAATTTATCCCCTGTTCAGATGGCTGCATTTTCAGCAATCAGCATGAATTTACTGCAATTTTTTGTTGAGTTCCTGTATGCATAAGTTCATATTTCATCCATATCTTGGCTATTTTCTGGTGGATAAAAGAAAAGACTGGCTGAGCTTCTGTCCAGTTAAGGTTTTATCTGCCCTGCCTGATCTACTATTTGTAAGTGGAGATAAAGATTGGTTCAGAAAGATGAGCTTTTGACTCGATATTCAAGCAGTACAAACGTTGAATACTCACAAGAAAAAAGACAGCCGTAGCCATCTTTTTAGAATCAGGGAAAAATAGAGATATTGCTTAGGCTATTTAGTTTTTAAACAGGCCCTGCTTTTCAATAAACTCAATAATTTGCTCCAAACCATCTTTGGTTTTCATGTTAGAGAATAAAAATGGTTTATCACCACGCATGCGCTTGGCATCCTGATCCATCACTTCCAGACTGGCGCCGACCATCGGAGCTAAATCGGTTTTGTTGATAATCAGCAAATCAGATTTGGTAATGCCTGGCCCACCTTTACGTGGAATTTTTTCACCACCGGCCACATCAATCACATATAAAGTCAGATCGGATAATTCCGGACTAAAGGTCGCCGCCAAGTTATCGCCACCACTTTCAATAATAATCAGTTCCAGACCATCAAACTTTTCACAGAGGTCATCTATGGCCGCCAGGTTAATCGAAGCATCTTCACGGATGGCCGTGTGCGGACAGCCACCGGTTTCGACACCGACAATCCGGTCCGGACTCATGGCTTCGTTGCGGGTAAGAAAGTTGGAGTCTTCCTTGGTGTAAATGTCATTGGTCACTACCGCCATGTTATAGCGCTGACGCAAGGCCTGACATAAATTGAGAGTAAGTGCAGTTTTACCTGAACCGACTGGACCACCGATGCCGACACGTAATGGAGAACGTTCTGTCATGTTGATTTTCCTTTTCTTTTCCCTCTCTCCAACTCTCTCATAAGGAAAGAGGGGAATCTTGTGCTCCCTCTCCTCTTAGGAGAGGGCTAGGGAGAGGTTTATTTCATTTTTCCTGCAAAATCCTGCTTTATATAAGGAGGACTTGAAGGCATTTTTAAGATCTAAATAACCGTGAATACTGGGTTTCATGCGCCATACTCAGCATGGCGTAATTGGGTAAAGCGCTACTGAGCTGCTCATCTTCCAGCATTAATGCTTTTTCGATGGCTGCCGGAACCTGCTCATGTAAATGCCATAAAATCCGTTGCCCACTCATCTGCCCGAGCGGGACAGTTTTCACAGCTGCCAGCACCTGATTTTCCAGCACAGTAAAGGTATAAGCAGTCAGCACATCTGCTTCGTTTAAACCCAACTGGCCGCAGAGCTGAGCATAAACCGGCACAAAACCCAGCTGTTTTTTCACTGTCACCGGGATTTTCAGCACATCTTTAATCCATGCATTGAGGGAAAATGCCAGCTGTTGTGACTCCGCTAAAAGTTCACGACTTTCCCGACTGGCACGATAGATCTGCGCCCAATGATCAAACTGTGCGTCATCATCATAAAATTGCATCAGCCGTTTTAAGACGGGTAGTTCAAAACGTACCAACAGCATTTCCAAGACTTCTTCAAAGTAGGCGATGCTACTGCTTTCATCTTGAATCAGGCCCTGATCAATCGCACTTTCTACCCCTTGCGAATAGCAATACGCTCCGACCGGTAATGCTGTCGAAGACAAGGTCAGTAGTTTGAGCAGTTGCGCTGCATTAGTGATGGGCATGGGCGTGAATAGCCTTGATCGGGCTTAAACGATGATCGTGGCTGTGCTGTGCGTATGCGCCGCTTTCCGGTTCAAAGGGATGCTCGACTTCATTCACAGTCAGGCCCAGCCCAATGACCATTTCGGCCAGGACATGATCTGGTTCAAAATACAGTGCAGTTGGCGTGAGCATCAGCGGTACATGGCGGTTGCCGAGGTGATACGCCGCTTTCAATAAATCGAAATCGGTTTGGGCGACCACTTGCATCAAGTGTTCAGGTTTTGCATCGACCCGGAGTACATCGCCTTGTTCAGTGGCAATAAATGAGCCGCTACGCAAAATGCCGGTACGCGGCAGGTCTGCACCAATATCGGCCCCAGATTTTAATGTTGCACGAAATCGGCTCTTTTGACGGGTGTCGAAACTGAGTTCGACGGTTTCAAAAGTGCTTCCCTCTGAAATGTATTCTATTCGTTGAGTGTAGATGTTCATGCTGTTCCTTTTGTCACGAAGATGTTTTGCTTTGGCTTATGTTTTTCAATTTCAAAGCAAAACATCTGTAAATTTACGCATCAAAAGTAAGCATTTTTTGTGCCAATTATGAGTTTTCTTGGTGCATTTACTTTCTAAATTCACTCACCAACTTAGCAAGCTGTTCCATACCATCAAATGTGGTTGGGATTTTGTCATCTGAGGAAACTAAAGGAGAGAAAATAATATTTTCAAATTTCTCAAAACCTGCTGCATTTTTCTTATGTAATTTTTCTGAATCGTCAGCATAGTTATGAATAAATTGACAAAGTGCCATACGGAGTTCAAGCTGCATCATTTGGGATTGGACGGAACGCACGTGCTGTAAACTCACTCTTACAAAATACAGAATAATCAGTATAAACGTTGATACAGGAAACATTACATACAAAAGATATTTGAGAATTTCTTCACCTTTTAACCAAAAGCCAATAAATGAAAAAATAATAAGTAGTAATGGTGTGATTGCTAAAGTTGCTCCGAAGCTAGAATAACCGTTCCGTCTTTCTTTTAATTCAGCTTTTTTCTGCTCATAAAGCTCTTTAAATCCTTTATTAAGTAGAACAAAATCATATGTTTTTTTACTACTCTCTAATCGAGATTCCAGTTGAGTGACAGCAGTTTCTTTAGCTTGAAATGTCGCCTCCCAATGTGTAATTTTAGAAATAAATGGATCAATTTTATTAAATGATTCTAAATATTCCTCAAATTTAGGCTCTTTAATGGTTTGTGAAATTTTTTGAAAATTTGGGTTACTGTATATTTCACTCATTATGAAATAAGGTATTTGATCAACAAAAGTAAAAAAATAGTTTAGGTTCGGTTGAAAATTCAACTTATTATTCTCAATGAAATTAAAAAATGGCTGAAGCATTCCTTCTGCAGTCACACCTTGTCTAAAATTGACTTCTTTATAATAGACATACATACACAGGTTGAATCTTTCTAATTTTTCTCCTGTACTTAACTCATACTTAAAAATACTTGCTAAATTAAATCCATTATATTTTTTTGCTAAAAGACAATATTCCTCAAATTCTCGTCTATCTGCATGGGGTAATACATTAACAAATGCTAAATTCTTGACTAATGATTTTGACCACTCATCTAAAGTAGCATCATCTTTAACACTTACATAAAGTTCTAAAACCTTATCAACACCACTTGAAAATTCATCACTTAAAAAAGAAAAACTCATAACTGTTTACATTTATTTTAATTAACTTGAATATTATATAAATCAAAAACTAAATCAACTCCCTCATCCTCTTGCGGAATTATATTCCTCATCCCACAGGGAGAAGGAACATAGCAGCAATTAAATTAATAAAGTATTTCCCTCTCCTTTTAGGAGAGGGTCAGGGAGAGGTCAATCAAAACAAGAAATACCGCTGTGCCATCGGCAACACTTCTGCAGGCTCACACGTCAGCAATTTCCCATCCGCCCGAACCTCATAAATTTCAGGATCAACTTCCATCACAGGGCAGTAAGTATTCAGCTTCATATCTTTCTTCTGAATATCCCGTGTGCCTTTACATGGGCTAATCAACTTTTTCAGCCCAAGTTTTTCATGCACGCCTGCTTCAATCGCGACTTGCGACAAGAAGGTAATACAGGTGTTATGCACACCACGGGCATTGGCACCAAACATCGGACGATAATGCACTGGCTGCGGCGTTGGAATAGAGGCATTAATATCACCCATTGGTGCTGCCGCAATCATACCGCCTTTAATAATTATCGACGGTTTTACACCAAAGAATGCAGGTTTCCACAGCACTAAATCGGCCAGTTTACCGACTTCCACCGAGCCAATTTCATGGCTTAAACCATGCGTGATGGCAGGGTTAATTGTATATTTGGCGATATAACGCTTAACCCGATTATTATCATGTGTGGCATTGTCACCTTCTAAAGGTCCACGTTGCACTTTCATTTTATGTGCGGTTTGCCATGTGCGAATCACGACTTCACCAACACGCCCCATCGCTTGAGAGTCCGATGACATCATGGCAATTGCACCTAAATCCTGCAAAATATCTTCCGCAGCAATGGTTTCACGGCGAATACGACTTTCCGCAAACGCCACATCTTCCGAAATTGCAGGATCTAAATGGTGACAGACCATCAACATATCCAAATGTTCATCAATCGTATTGATGGTATATGGACGGGTTGGGTTGGTCGAAGATGGCAATACGTTTGGCTGACCAATAGCTTTTAAAATATCAGGCGCATGTCCGCCACCAGCACCTTCAGTATGGTAGGTATGAATAGTACGGTTTTTAAATGCTGCCAAAGTTTCTTCTAGAAAGCCGCTTTCGTTGAGTGTGTCGGTATGAATCGCCACCTGTACATCATACTGATCTGCTACGGTTAAGCAGTTATCAATCGCTGCAGGTGTTGAACCCCAATCTTCATGCAATTTTAAACCGACCACACCCGCTTTAATTTGCTCGGCTATCGGCTCAGGTTGACTTAAATTTCCTTTACCGAGTAAACCAATATTCATCGGTAAATCATCAATGGCTTGTAGCATAGTCGAGATATGCCACGGCCCTGGTGTGACTGTGGTTGCTGATGTGCCTGCCGCAGGTCCTGTACCACCGCCGATCATTGTGGTCACACCCGACATCAGTGCCGTTTCCACTTGTTGCGGACAAATCCAGTGAATATGGGTATCGACACCACCTGCCGTTAAAATCTGCCCTTCACCTGCAATGACTTCGGTTGCAGCACCCAATGGAATAGTAATATCAGGCTGAATATCAGGGTTGCCTGCTTTACCAATTTTCCAGATGCGGCTATTTTTCAAACCAACATCTGCTTTGACAATACCCCACCAATCGACAATCAGCGCATTGGTAATCACAGTATCAGCAACGTCATTGGCTAAAAGCTGAGATTGTCCCATACCATCACGAATGACTTTACCGCCACCAAATTTGACCTCTTCCCCATAGGTGGTGAGGTCTTGTTCCACTTCAATAAACAGTTCGGTGTCGGCTAAACGGACACGATCGCCAACCGTTGGACCAAACATTTCCGCATAAGCGCGGCGTGACATTTTCATTTTATAAGTATTCCTTTAGTCCAACTTGCCCATGACCCGACCTGCAAAGCCATACACTTCGCGCTTACCGGCTAAAGCCACCAATTCAATATCACGGCTTTGTCCAGGCTCAAATCGAACGGCTGTTCCTGCTGCAATATTTAAGCGATAGCCATGGGCTTTTTCGCGGTCAAATTGCAAAGCATCATTGGCCTCGGCAAAGTGAAAATGTGAACCCACCTGAATCGGACGATCACCCGCATTGGCCACGGTCATCCTTAAGGTTTGTCTGCCCACATTCATTTCAATATCAGTATCTGGCGTAAAAATTTCACCCGGAATCATATGATGCTCCTAGACAATTGGTTGATGCACAGTGACGAGCTTAGAGCCATCGGGAAAGGTCGCTTCAACCTGAACTTCGGCAATCATTTCAGCAATGCCGTCCATGACATCATCACGAGTCAGTAAAGTCGTGCCGTAGTGCATCAACTCGCTCACACTCATGCCATCACGTGCACCTTCCAGTAAAGCAGCAGAAATAAAGGCAATAGCTTCCGGGTAATTCAATTTCAGCCCGCGTGCCTTACGGCGCTCTGCCACCAGTCCTGCAGTAAAAATCAGCATTTTGTCTTTTTCAGTCGGATTTAGTTCCATGTCTATTTCCTATTTCTTCAATATTTTTAATGCAAAATGTGTGCAAATTCATTCAGTATTCCCTCTCCTGAACGAGCTCTTAAGCATTGCTTTAAAAGCGACGTGCAAGTGAGGGTTAGGGTGAGATGAACCTTCATTGTCATAAACCCTCCCTCTAGCTCCCTCCCAAAGGGAGGGAGAACTTCATTTTATGTCCGCCAAATCCTCGGAAATTCTTCATCTAAATCAAACCAGTAGCGGCGCAGCTTGGCGCGTATCGCAGCGAAGGCATCATGGCATTGACGCACGTCATCGCCCAGATAACGTGCTGTGACCACATCATCCAGCAGGGTTAACGTCACCTTAATATCCATGCGCATGATCAGCTCACGGATTTGATCAATCTGCTGATCTAAATAGAATTTTGAGCGGAATTTTTCTGGCGGCACCGCCCAGAAGCTGGCCATGACTGCATGACCGCTCATTCCCAAACAGGAACTGAGCCAACGGTCATTGCCACTAAAACTCAAACGGTCGGTGACCAGTAATTTATGGTTCCGGTACAGCTGGAATCGATTTTGATAACTGCCTTCGGCAAATGTTTCATGACGTGCCTGACGGCCCAGTACCAACATATCCCAACCAATAAAACTGGCAGAATCATCCAGCACAACTCTGGTTTCAGAATTGGCATGCGCACCATTAAAGAGCATGGTTTCTTGCGGTAGCCATTCAAAAATAGAGGTATCTTTAACTGTAATATCAATATGTTGGAAAGCCTGTTTTTGATTGTTCTTGTACCATTTTCCTGCACCCGGCGTGGTCACCAAGGCATGTGCCGCCTGCTCTGCCGTCATCTGAAAGGTTAAATGATCACCCCCGGCAATGCCCGCCGGTGGATGCACAATAATGACATGACAGACTCCGGTTTTTTCTGGCCACAGCATTTTTTGCACCCGAACAGGACCATGATGTTTACGATGTTCCAATACGGTGCGATTTTCTGCGCCTTTAAAGCCAAGTTCGAGCTGTGCAAACCAATATTGCACCGCAGGCTTCATTTCTGTTGCCACCAGCTGATTCATTTTGCTCAATTCGTATCTTTTTGAAGTCCATGCCCTGACATTAAGCAATAACTGCACCAATTTCTATCGGCGCAGATTTCGCTTTGGCTGGCTGCCATTTCTTGCTATGGTGCATCTGCATAGGGAATGAGGATGTGAGCAATATGCAAATTCGTGATCAAATTGTTTTAGTGACTGGCGGCGCACGCGGTTTAGGCCTGGCCATTACCCGGACCTTATTGGCGGAAGGGGCGCGTGTAGTGGTAAATTATTTAAACAGTGCCGCTGCTGCCGAGCAGCTGGTGCAACAGTATCCAGAGCAGGTCTTTGCCTATCAGGCCGATGTCACTGACAAAGCCCAAGTGCAGGCTCTCTTTGCCGCAGCCAAGGCGCATTTTGGTCAGGCGATTCATAGTGTCATCAACAATGCCTTAATCAACTTTGAGTTTAATGGTGATGCCCGTCCTAAAGTCGAAGATCTGACGCCGGCCATCATGCAGCAACAGTTTGATGGTGCAGTTGTGGCTGCCCTCAATACCACCCAAGCAGCGCTTGAGGATATGAAAACTGCCGGATTTGGCCGTATTGTGAATATTGGTACCAACCTCGTGCAGAATCCGGTGGTGCCTTATCATGACTACACCACCGCCAAAGCGGCACTGTTGGCCTTTACCCGTACTGCAGCGCATGATCTGGGCCAATATGGTATTAACGTAAATATGTTGTCTGGCGGGCTGCTCCAAACCACCGATGCCAGCAAAGCCACGCCAGATGCGGTATTTGATTTAATTGCTGCCTCGACGCCACTACGCCGCGTTACCACCCCGGAAGAATTTGCTGCTGCCATTATGATGTTCCTGTCACCGTATTCGCGTGCAGTCACCGGGCAAAACCTGATTGTTGATGGCGGTCTGGTCAAAGGTTAACAGCAGTTTTGTGTGACTTTTATCGCAATAAACTAATTTTTAAGCAGTTAAACCGGTTTGTCATGCTAGAGGTGGGCTGAATTCGCTAGACTATGGCCTATCCTCTCTTCACTATTTTGCTAACATGAAACCCCTGTTTGCTTTGGCGTGCTGCACCCTGCTGAGCGCCTGTATGTTCGGTAACTCCCAAGAATTAAAACGCGCTGAACAATTGCTGGCGCAATTTGAATGCCACAATATTGAAACCACACTGATGACACATAGTGCTATTAACAGCTATCACGAACATGCGCTGGTTGCCGCCCGGCAAAAAGCCAGCCGTTATGTCGAGCAATATCGGGAAGGTGAACAGCAATCCAGCCTGGCGGTGGATGAAATTGTGCAGCAGCAATACCAGCTTTATACCGCTGCCTGCCAATCGTTGGGCGGGATTTTTCCCAAAGCAGAACAGCCTTAAATCAGAATCAGATATTTAGAAAGCTGCTCAAACGAAACAGCCGATCAATCAGAGAGAAGCTTCAACCTCTCGCATCTTGATGTACTGCCAATGTTGATATTGAAAGTGCATAAATGAAAAGACAGGGTCGATGCCCTGTCTTCTGTTTTTTTAACAATGAGTGACTATTCAGCCTCTGCATAGTAACGGGTATCGACACTAAACTGTTCCGGGAATTTGGCGGCAATGCTGGCATAAAACGCCATGATTTCAGCCATGTCTTTTTCCATATCTCCCGATGGATAGACAATTTTACCTACCCCACATTTTTTCTGGGCGTAGTCCATATAGGCTAGTGCAATCGGCACGCCAGCCGTTACCGCCACATGGTAAAAACCGGTTTTCCACTGTTCCTGTTTGGCGCGTGTACCTTCTGGCGTAACCAGCATCACCAGCTTGGGATGCTGCTTGAACAAATCACTCATCAGCTGCACCATGCTTGGACGCTGCTCACCGGCTGCCTTCGGACGACGGTCAATGCCAATTCCTCCCATCGCACGGACAAAAGGCCCGAACGGGAATTTCATATAACTGTCTTTAATGGTCAGGCGAACATTCACACCCAAGGCTTTAAGCGCCAAACGCGCATATAGTGCATCCCAGTTACTGCTATGCGGCGCGGCAATCATTACACACTGGTCCAAATCCAGCGGCCAGTGATTGTCAATTTCCCAGCCCATCAAGCCCAAGCTCTGTTCTGCCAACTTCTCAAACACAAGCACAATCCACACAATAAAAATTGCGCAAAGTTTAACAACTCAACAGATTTAAAAAAGAGCAGATTGCTGAATATTTAAGCAATTAATATATAAATGCATACAATTAGCCAAACCGTCAATCGCCATTCCTGCCAATCTTTCGGTTTTTTCTTAAATAAACCGGATACGAGGAACTGAAAATAAATACTCACAGAAACCCAACAGGGCAATTTTTACAATGAGGCTATGCTGACCCTATCTGTCCTGTCAGGAGATTGATCGGTGAAAATAAAAATTCTGAGCCTTGCTCTCACGGCGCTGTTACTGGCCGCCTGTGATAACAATAAAACCCCTGAAACCGCCCGCGATGCAGAAACCACCTCGCCTGCCGCAGCCACTGACATGAGCGCCAATGATACAGCCGCCACTGCATTGGACTGGCCGGGAGAATATAAAGGGGTCTTGCCGTGTAGCGACTGTCAAGGCATTGAAACCGAGCTTGAGCTAAAAATGGATAAAACCTATGAGCTGAGTGAAGAATTCCTGGGCCGTGCCAATGGACAGGAGTCCAAAATTACGGGTACGTTCGAATTTGACCCGAATGATCCTGCCGTTATTATTCTGGATCAGGCTGCCAATAACCGTAAATTCTTTGTTGGTGAAAACTTTATTGAAGCGCGCGATGTCAACAATGGCGACAATATTGATGCCAGCCAGAATTATCGTCTGCAAAAAGATCTGCAATAAAGCACAAGATCTAGCACTGCTAAAAGTCACCGCTTTGGTGGCTTTTCTTGTTTCAAAACGGTTTTTTGCCCGCGATAAAATTTGCTACAAAACAGCGGCCCAATTTAGCCCTCTGCTCTAGGCGAATATGCCCGAAAAGTTTATGTTTAATACCTTATCCAAAGATTGATCTGTTGCCATGTTATCTCGTCCTCTTCTTGCAATTAGCACCTTGTCTTTGTGTTTAAGTGGTTGCGGTGGGCAAGCTGAAAAAAGCAGTACCATGAGCAATGCCCAGGCCCAAACTGAAACCCAACCGCAAGACAGCTTGATGCCTGCTGCTGAAACGCCGGCACCACAGCCGGAGCCGCTGACCGGTCACTACAAGACCATCCTTGACTGTGATGATTGCCAGCAGCGTATTCTTGAGTTAAAGATTCATCCGGATCAGAGCTACAGCCTGCAAGATACCCGTATCTATGCTCGCCGTCAGCGCAGCCAGAATACAGAAGGTCAGGTCAGCTATACCAATGAACAGACCGCCCAATTAATCAGTACCGATCAGCAGATTCAACAGTTACAGCCTACAGCGAACGGGCTGGAAATTGTAGATGCCTCATCCAAACAGCCAGCGCTAAAACTGGAACGTGTTGCGACCATTGAAGTCAGCAATGCGCTGAAACATGCTGACATTCAGGCCGAACATATTGATAGCTTAAGCTTTCGCGATATTACCGATACCGTCAAAGCACATGACTACTATATGCGTATTCATAACCAGTCAGATCAGCCGCTAAAACTGAAAGTCAGCGATATTATTCTGGTCGATCAGAACTATCAGGAATATAACGCGCTGGTTGATGAAAGCTTTTTAGAACCTATTCCGGCTCAGCACACCCGCTACAATAAAATCAGCTTTAATTATCCGGACAATGCGGTGGCGGACTATATTAAGGTGAAATAGCTTTTCTTTTTTCTTTCATTTTCCATTCTGCCGTTTCTTTTTATCTTGCTGTACTGATCTTCTTTTTTCTTATTTATTCTTTTCATCCAGGCATAAAAAACCCTGCAACTGCAGGGTTTTTTCTAAACCATCTAACGATTAGCCGTTGAACTGGTTCATAGTGTTTTTCGCTTCGTCTGCAGCTTTCAGTGCGTTGTCACCAGAGAAGATTTCTTTATGATCGTCACCGATGTCAGAACCCGCCATTGCTTGGTGTTTCACGCAAGCGATACCGCCGCGGATTTCTTTACGCTGTACGCCAGCAACGTAAGCCAACATGCCTTCAGTACCGAAGTAACCTTGTGCAAGCTCGTGAGTAGACAGAGCAGCAGTGTGGTAAGTCGGAAGTGTGATCAAGTGGTGGAACACACCTGCTTCACGAGAAGCATCTGCCTGGAAGGTACGAACTTTTTCGTCAGCTTCAGCAGCCAATTCAGTGTTGTCGTACTCAGCGCTCATTAGTTTAGCGCGGTCGTATGCAGATACGTCTTTACCTTCAGCAACCCAACGGTCGTACGCTTGTTGACGGAAGTTTAAAGTCCAGTTGAACGATGGAGAGTTGTTGTAAACAAGTTTCGCATTTGGAACAACTTCTTTAACACGGTTAACCATGTGAGCGATTTCAGCTACGTTTGGAGTCGCAGTTTCGATCCAAAGAAGGTCAGCACCGTTTTGTAAGCTAGTTACACAGTCAAGTACAACGCGGTCAATTTGAGTGCCTTCACGGAACTGGTACAAGCCAGAAGCTAAACGCTTAGGACGGTGTAATTTACCATCACGCTTGATCAGGATTTCGTCTTCTTTCGCTTCAGAGATATCAATTTCTTGAGTGTCTAAGTAGCTGATGTATTGAGAAGCGATGTCGCCTGGCTCTTTAACTACTGGGATTTTTTGAGTTAAGTCAGCGCCTTCAGAGTCAGTACGTGCAACGATGATACCGTCGTCAAGACCCATTTCAAGGAATGCATAGCGAAGCGCGTGGATTTTCGCGATGAAGTCTTCATGTGGAACTGTTACTTTACCCGCTTGGTGACCACATTGTTTCGCGTCAGAAACCTGGTTTTCGATTTGAAGTGCACAAGCACCCGCTTCGATCATTTTCTTAGCAAGTAAGTAAGTCGCTTCTTCGTTACCGAAACCAGCGTCGATGTCCGCAATAATTGGCACAACGTGAGTTTCAAAGTTGTCGATTTGTGAAGTGATTTCAGCTGCTTTAGCAGTGTCGCCCGCGTCTTGTGCTTTTTTAAGTGCACGGAACAAGTCGTTTAATTCTTTCGCGTCAGCTTGACGTAAGAATGTGTAGATTTCTTCGATCAATGCAGGAACAGAAGTTTTTTCGTGCATAGATTGGTCAGGAAGAGGACCGAATTCTGAACGAAGTGCTGCAACCATCCAACCAGACAGGTAGATATAGCGACGTTCAGTTGTACCGAAGTATTTTTTGTTCGCAATCATTTTTTGCTGAGCGATAAAACCGTGCCAGCAACCTAGTGATTGAGTGTATTTGCTAGAGTCTGCATCATAAGCAGCCATATCACGACGCATAATCGCAGCTGTATATTTAGCAATGTCTAAACCAGTTTTGAAACGGTTTTGCATCTGCATACGCGCAGCATCTTCAGGACTGATGTCTGCCCAAGTGTTGCCGAATTTTGCTTTTAATTCGCGGATTGCATCAATCGCTGTTTGGTATGTAGTCATGATATTTTCCTGTATTAATTTTAGGATTTTCTCCAACGAAATGACTAAAATCATACCTCTAGATGTGTTCAGATTTAGAGCACTTCGTCGTGTTGAGTACAGATTAGAGTGAGTTAGAAAATTAATCCAATATCCTCAAAGAATCTTCACTATTTATTTAAAAAATATGTAGATCAAAGTCGTATCCGAAAATTTATATTACAAAACAAATATTTGATTTTTATTAAATAAATTTTATTTTACAATTCAAATAACCGATTAAAAAACGCACCATTTGCTTTTTTTATATTCATTATACTTAAGTCGGGTACGGCTTTTTCCGTACATAATCAAGGCAATATCCGGCTTATTTTTAGCCTGGTAGACCCAACCCGACAGTGAATAGAAGAAGACCATGCTTGTGTTGAGTCGCTCAACTCAAGCATTTCTGCAGGTGGATGTGATGGAATTTGGATCAACCTGATACGCGTTGATCGAAGCCGCTTAAACATCGCGCGAATTGGGGCGAAAAACCCGGTAAATATGCAGGAATTGATCCGATCAGGGAACAGGCTTTTTCGGTAATTGTTCTACCCAAGCCTTCAGGCTTATGGCATAATCCAAATAATTTCTTGGGTTTATTTTCGGTATTTTTTTTATGAATCTGGAGCGGGTCGATCTCAACCTTCTAATTTACCTGGACGTATTACTTCGCGAAAAAAATGTCACTCGAGCAGCTGAACAATTGGGCGTTACCCAACCCGCCATGAGTAACATTTTACGTCGTCTACGTAACTTATTTAATGATCCCCTGCTCATCCGCTCATCTGAAGGGATGACTCCGACCGAACGCGCACTGGAATTACAACCGCGTATTCGTGATGCCCTGTCCGATTTATCCATGATTCTGGAACCCCGTACCGAGTTCCGCCCGTATACCTCCAATCGCGTATTCCGGATTATGACTTCAGACTATGCTGAAGCTACCCTGGTGCCGCGTCTGGTCAAAGCTTTGCGTTCTGAAGCGCCAAATGTGGTGCTCGACTTTCTGACCCCAAGTGATGTCTCCTATCGTGACATGGAACAAGGCAAGGTAGACCTAGCCATCAACCGCTTTAATGAAATTCCGCAAAGTTTCCACCAGGTACTGGTCTGGCGTGACAGTTTTTCCTGTCTACTCAATCAGAAACACCCGGCAGCCGGCAACCTGAACCTAAAAAGCTATTTAGATGCACAGCATATCTGGGTCTCTAAAACCGGCATGGGCGTTGGCTTTGGTGTCAATCCTGAGAAACAGGCCGGATTAGGCTGGATTGATCAGGCACTGGAGCGGATTGGTCAAAAACGTAAGATTTCGGTATTTACCCGTCATTATCAGATGCCGGCACTCTTAGCATCCAATGTGGATCTGGTGGCCACCTTACCGACCCGAATTGCCCGTTTACAGGCCAAAAGTCAGAATCTGCTGATTAAAGACCCGCCGTTTTATATTCCGGAATTTGAATTGAAGATGGCCTGGTGTCCGTTATTGCATCATCATCCGGCGCATCGCTGGTTACGCCAGCTGATTCTGTATGTGGCCCGTCAAATGATTGAAGAAGAAAACCGTGAGTTTTTAATGAATAACTCACAATTTTCTCAATTTTGACAAAAAACGCTCATAAATCTCTCTTTTTAAAGCTTATACTAAGATGAACCTGAGTAGTGCCCGGTGCACTACTCGATGTTTTTGACGTTAAAAATATTCAGAATAAAAATCCGCAGGTGGATTCGTGAGCCTCTTCCAGAACATTGTTATTATTTTCATACTGATTGCAGGAGCAGGTTTTTTATCACTAACCGAGATCGCCCTGGCCGGTGCGCGTAAGGTCAAATTAAAAATTCTGGCTGAAGCCGGTGATGAACGTGCGCAAAAAGTACTGGATTTACAGGAAAACTCGGCAGACTTTTTTGCCGCCTCGCAAATTGGCCTGAATGCGATTGCCATTTTGGGTGGTATTTTGGGTGAAGGTGCTTTTCGCCCGTATTTCTACGATTTTGTCACCCGTTTCTATACCGGACCGTGGGCCGAAACCCTCAGCTTTGCGCTGTCTTTTACCTTGGTCACGTCTTTATTTATTCTGTTCGCCGACCTGATGCCGAAACGCCTGGCCATGATTGCACCAGAGAAAATTTCCATTTCCGTGATCAATCCGGTGCAGGTGTTTATTACCGTCTGCAAACCGCTGGCCTGGTTTATTAATGCCATCGCCAATATGCTGTTCCGGCTGTTTAAGGTCAATACCATCCGCGATGACAATATTACCTTCGATGATATTTCCGCGGTGATGGATGCCGGAGCCCAAGCGGGTGTGTTGCAAAAACAGGAACATCACTTTATTGAAAACGTGTTTGAACTGGAAGAGCGTAATGTCCCGTCCAGCATGACCACGCGTGAAAATGTGGTGTACTTTACCCTGAATGAAGCCGAAGACAGTATTCGCCAGAAACTGGCCGAGTTCCCCTATTCCAAATTTCTGGTCTGTAATGAGAATATTGATCAGGTGATTGGCTATGTTGATGCCAAAGATATTCTGGTACGGATTCTAAATAACCAGAAAATTAACCAGCTGAATGAATCAACCATTCGTAATGTACTCACCATTCCCGATACTCTGACCCTATCTGAAGTACTGGACCGCTTCCGTTCGACCAAAGAAAAATTTGCAGTGGTAATTAATGAGTACGCACTGGTGGTCGGCGTCATTACCCTGTCCGATATTATGATTACCGTAATGGGCGACTGGGTAACCCCTATTGAAGAAGAACAGCAGATTATTAAACGTGATAATAATTCATGGCTGATTGATGGCAGTACCCCAATTGAAGACATGAAACATGCGCTTGAAATTGAAGAAATGCCCGATGAAGAAAATTATGAAACCCTGGCCGGCTTTATGATGTATCAGCTGCGTAAAATTCCGCGTCCAGCCGATACCGTGTTATATGGCGGTTATAAATTTGAAGTGGTCGATGTCGATCATTTTAAAATTGACCAGCTGTTGGTGACACGTTTACTGGAAAACAACCAGCCGCCAGAACAGGAATAATCTATCTCCCTCCAATTAATCGCCATAAAAAAACCTTCTAGACTCGAGAAGGTTTTTTTTTCATACAGCAATTCACTTAAAACTGACGCAGCAACTCATCCAGCACTGCCTGATAGTGAATGGCAATATCATCTTCCAGAATTTTATAGGCGCTATCAAACTGCACCATTGGCCAGCCTTCTTTCCAGAACGGGAAAATATTGTGCAGGTCATGGGTCACAATCGCATCTTCACGGACAATGGCTTGTGCAATTTGTGCCAGCACTTGGGCGGTTTCTGCGCCATCAATAGCCAGATAATCAATCTGACGGGCTTTTAAAATACGAATCCGGTCTTTTTTATAGCGGATTTTTTTGGCTTGGGCTTCATTTAGGCTCAATGCCAGCGTCACCGCTTCAACAAATTTTTCTTCAAAAGATTGATGCAATGCCACCAAGGCCTGTTTATGCGCTTCCTGACGTCCCACTTTTCCGCCTTTGCGGATAATCTCTTTGGCTTCGCTATTGAGCACATCATTCTTCATACTCTGAAGGATGTCTATAATTTCAATATCGCTTAAAGATTCAGGAGACTGGTCAATCATGAAATAGCCTTGGGCAAAAAGTAAAACGCTATTTTCGCATAATTTCACTTAAAGCTCGACAGATTCCGTAGCAATTATGACAGGAATAAAAGTCCAGTTTTAATGGTCATCAAAACTCAAATGCATACCCACAATACGAATTAATGCAGATAATGGCTAAGGCTTTGCTCCAGCTCGGTTTGTAAATATAGCGGCGCTACAATTTTGACATAGGGAATCCAGTAACGCACCAGCGGATAAAGCTGAATATGATGGCGAATCTGGCAGGAAATCAGCAAGCTGCCACACGGCTTTTCTTCCAGAATCTGCTGCTTCGGAAACAGCCTGCGCTGTTTAAAATACACCGCAGCATCTGCCGCAACCAATAAATGCACTTCCTGCTGTTCATGATCAAACCAGATGCCTTCTTCATCTTCCAGCTGTTGCAAAATAGCTGGATCATGCTCAAACGGATCCAGTTCATAGCTGAGTTCAATCTGCTCAATCAGGCTCAGGCGATACACTTTTAAAGTGTCCGAATGCACCGCAGCCAGATACCAGTTGCCATGATGATGAATCAGGCGATAAGGCTGCACCCGACGGGACTTGTTTTTATAGACAAAGCCAATGTACTGACGCTGCTGAATGGCCAGGGTCAGGGTTTTAAAATGTTCAGCATATTGGCTGCTGTCTTTATAATCATAACTTTTGGCAGAAAACACCAGATTGGCACGATGATCCATCAGCTCACGCAGGAACGAAATATCCAACGAGGGATAAAGATCGCTAATGCCCGACAACTGGGCAAAGTTCTGGATATCCTGAAGTTTAAACCGTCCTAAATAGGAGGCATCAAGATAGTATTTTTTGCTGCGTTTGTCCTGTAATAAAGGTAGATAGGCATTCAGCCGGTCAAAGTCACGTTCAATGGTGCGGGTGCTGACTTTAAATTCCTGGGCCAGTTCCGGAATACTCAGCTGATGCCCTACATTGAGTTTGGTTAAAATACTGGCCAGCCGTTCGGCCAGTCGTTCATGTGTTGAAGTAACACACTTCATGATACCCTCATGGTGCTGTTTTAAGGCACTGTTTTTTCTATCAATTAAATAACCGTAAATTAAAATTTATTAAATAAAAATCATATAAATAATTAGACCAAAACTTTAAATACATTTAATGTAAAAGTAAATCAAAATCCGTATCGCAATACTGCATTTAGCTTAGACTTAAGGCTTATTCTGATCCAGGCGATCAACATAACGCTCTAAATGCAGCATGGCACTGTACACCCGGTGGATATCTGCCAGGCCTATTTTTTGACGGATAATGGCCCGATGAATGCGCCTTAAAGCACGTATATTCTGGGTGGTGGTGTATGCTGTAGATAAAATTCTCATGATTCTGCCCTCTGTTTCTTCATTGAAATATCCAGTTTATTTTTATGATGTCTATTTTGGATGAGGGCTAATGTACAACACAGTTTCGATAGGTTGTGTCGAATACATCACATATATTTTAATTTTTAGTAAAACTTGTACAGTTTAAGTAATAAACATCAATGTACTAACTTGAGATAAGCATAAAAAAGACCGGCAATCGCCGGTCTTTTTTAGATGCAGAATTAAATAATTTCTACCACAACCTTGCCAATATGATCACCAGTATCCATGGCCGCATGCGCTTCCTGGATCTGATCAAATTTAAAGGTTTTAAAGATCATCGGCAGACATTCACCTTTGCTCAATAATGGCCACACTGTGTCTTGCAAGCCTTGGGCAATTTCAGCTTTTTCTGCAGTATTACGCGCACGCATGGTCGAACCGGTAATGGTCAGACGCTTCATCATAATCGGGCCAAGTTTCACATCTTTGGCTTTGGCACCGCCCAAGAACGCGATATAAACCAGACGACCATCACGGCGTAACAGGTTCAGGTTACGTTCCAGATAAGGTGCGCCAACGATATCTAAAATAACATCGACGCCGCCATTGTCAGTCTGTTCATTAATCACCTGCTCAAAATCTTGCGTCTTGTAGTTAATGGCTGTAGTCAGATGGGAAATAGCCTGTACTTTTTCATCTGAACCCACAGTGGCAAAGGTTTTCATGCCCAGCGCATTACATAACATTAGCGCTGTGGTGCCAATACCGCTGCTGCCTCCATGGACCAGTACTGTTTCGCCAGCCTTGGCTTGTCCCATCTGAAACACGTTGGCCCATACGGTAAAGAAGGTTTCTGGAATAGCCGCAGCCTGTACAAAACTCAAGCCTTCAGGAATGGTCAGAGTCTGGCTTTCCGGAACCACGCAGTATTCTGCATAGCCACCGCCATTGGTCAGACCACAAACTTTATCACCAACTTTAAATTTGCTGACCTCTGCGCCTACGGCTACCACTTTCCCTGCCACTTCCAGCCCCGGCACAGGCGTCACCCCTTTCGGCATTGGATAGAGACCTTGGCGCTGCAAGATATCCGGGCGGTTTAAACCAAAGGCATGAACCTTAACCAGCACGCCATTGGCTGCCGGTGTCGGAATAGCCACACTTTCATAGGCCAGTTTTTCCGGGCCACCTGGTTCTGTAATAATGACCTGCTGCATCGTCGCTTGTGACATGGATTTCCCTTAATTGTTCAGTGCAAGTTTCTGTGCTCTATTTGAACATAGATAAATGACGGAATGAAGCCAAGCCGGACTTATGTATAATGAGATGTATATTTCGCAGATTGATAACTCAGGTGAGCCATGGCCCAGGTCATCGACTATAACGAAAATAATTACAGTGAATTTGAATGGTTTGATGGCTTTGCCGTGATCCGCTTTTATGCCAACTGGTGTGCACCCTGCGTACAGAATTTTCCGGTGTTTTCTGAACTGGCCGGCTATTATGCTCACCATCAGCCAGAGATTAAATTTGGCACGATCAATGTGGATCAATCTCCCATTCTCACCCTGCGTTATCATGTCTATGGATTACCTTCGACCCTGATTTTCAAGCAGGGACAGATCATCCACAGAATTGCAGGGGTCAAAAGTCTGACAGAGATGAAATCTATTCTAGCGCAGCTTTTGGATGATTCTTCTCAGCCTGTAGATTTAAGAGAATAAATGCTATTTTCTATTTCACTGAAGTTTAGATTGCCCACCTTAAAATTTAGTGGGTTAAAACCACGTCTGATCGCCCTTGAGCATACGCTCCCCCCTCTCCTCCGGATAGTAAAGTGGTGAATAGTCATCCGCCCGATGATCAGCACTCCGCTTAGCGCAGCGACTGCTATTTTTTGCACTATGATAAGCAGATTGAAAATTCTCCTGATCACTCTCGATGGATTTTTCAATTATTCGTCATTTAATCGTAACCACACTTTGATTGCTCTGCCTGAACTCTACTGGCACAGCCAAACATAAGCGCAATATAAATAAAATCTTGTGTATCTTCCCGCTCTACACCAGATTGTATAGAGTAAGAATATTCGCGTAGATCATTAAGTTTGAAATAGGCACAGCAGCCCCACCAAGAATCTAAAAGCCATAAAAAAACCCACCTTGCGGTAGGTTTTCTTTAACCAGCCCAGTCTTATAGACGAACCAGCTCCACAATTTTCTCAGCGAGTTCTTCAACCGCTTCAGCGCTATAGCTTACGTCAGTGCCTTCAGCAACATCGGTGACCACCACAACACCAGTTTCACGAAGTAATGCCACTTGAGCAGCATTCAGACCCGCTTTGGCAATTGCAACTACACCTTGCTGAATCAGCAGGCTTTCCAGCGCTTGAGCATTTTCCAGTGCTTGTGCAGTGACAGTCACCGCAGCAGGTTTTTGACCTAAACGTGCAGCACGATCTTCCGCAGTCACAGGCTCATCATGCGCAGTCCATTCTACCGCTGCTTCCACCATGCCCGCACCAACGGTCACGTTGTTTAAACGGTCAATGAAAATAAACGAACCGGTATAACGGCTGTCCTGATAACGGTCAAACACCACCGGCGCATCAAACTCGACCTGAACATCAGCAATCGCGTTCAGTTCCAGCTGCTCTACCTGGGTTTTTTCCAGCGTGTTCACGTTTACGCGGTAGTTAATTTCAGCAATTTTGGCAGGAACAGTTTGTGTACCGAGCTTAATGTTGTACAGCTTGCCTTTGACCAGTGGCTGATCATTCATCCACACCACAGTTGCGCGTGCAGAACGTGAAATTTCCGGTTGATCGCCCGCTTTAACCAGCAGGTTACCACGTGAAATATCAATTTCGTCATTCAGGGTAAGGGTAACCGCCTGACCGGCAAATGCACGTTCTAAATTGCCATCAAAAGTTACAATGTCTTTGACAGTAGAACGTTTGCCTGATGGCAAAGCGACAATTTCATCACCCACACGGATGTCGCCCGAAGCAATGGTGCCGGCAAAACCACGGAAGTCGAGGTTTGGACGGTTCACATATTGCACCGGGAAGCGGAATTCGTTTTTACCCGAAGTACGGCTAATTTCCACGTTTTCCAGCGTTTCCATCAAGGTTTCGCCGTTGTACCACGGAGTATTGGCCGACTTGTTCACCACGTTATCGCCATTCAGAGCAGAAATTGGGGTGAAAATGATATTGGCCGGTTTACGGTCACCAAGCTGGTTCACAAACTCGTTATATTGCGCCTGAATTTCATTGAAGCGTGCTTCAGAGAATTCCACCAGGTCCATTTTGTTGATGGCAACAATAATATTCTTAATACCCAGCAGGCTGGCAATAAAGCTATGACGGCGAGTCTGAGTCTGTACGCCATAACGTGCGTCAATCAGGATAATTGCAAGATCTGCAGTAGACGCACCTGTCGCCATGTTACGCGTATATTGCTCATGTCCCGGAGTATCTGCGATGATGAACTTACGTTTTTCAGTAGAGAAATAACGGTAAGCGACATCAATAGTAATCCCCTGCTCACGTTCCGCTTGCAGACCATCTACCAGCAAAGCCAGGTCAGGTGCATCGCCAGTCGTACCGACTTTTTTAGAATCACGTGTTACAGCTTGCAACTGATCTTCATAAATCAGTTTTGAATCGTAAAGCAAACGACCGATTAAAGTAGATTTACCATCATCAACGTTACCGCAAGTCAGGAAACGCAATAAGTCTTTATTTTCGTGCTGTTTTAAATAGGCCAAAATATCTTGGCTAATGAGTTCTGATTGATGAGACATTGCTCAAACTCCACAAATTCTTTAGAAACCGGTTTAATCTCCCTGCCCCCCTTTTACCAAGAGGGAAATTTCCTCTCTTGTCTAAAGAGAGGTCGGGAGAAATTAGAAGTAGCCCTCTTGCTTCTTCTTCTCCATCGAGCCGGCTTCATCATGGTCAATCATACGACCCTGACGTTCCGAGCTGGTGGCCAGCAACATTTCCTGAATAATTTCAGGCAAGGTATCTGCGCCTGACTCAACTGCACCGGTCAGCGGGTAACAGCCAAGCGTACGGAAACGTACCGATTTCATTTGTGGTACTTCGCCTTCATGTAAACGCATACGCTCATCATCAACCATAATGAGTGTACCGCTACGTTCTACCACAGGACGTTCAGCAGCAAAGTACAATGGAACAATTGGAATCTGCTCGAGATAAATGTATTGCCAGATGTCTAACTCGGTCCAGTTCGACAATGGAAACACACGAATGCTTTCGCCTTTGTTGACCTTACCGTTATAAAGGTTCCACAGTTCTGGACGCTGGTTTTTCGGGTCCCAACGGTGTTTGGAATCACGGAAAGAATAGACACGTTCTTTGGCACGTGATTTTTCTTCGTCACGGCGCGCACCACCAAATGCAGCATCAAAACCGTATTTGTCCAGCGCCTGTTTCAGCCCCTGGGTTTTCATGATGTCGGTGTATTTCGAGCTACCATGATCAAATGGATTGATTCCGGCGTCACGGCCTTCCTGGTTCTGATGCACAATCAGATCAAAACCATGTTTTTTGGCCATGTTGTCGCGGAATTCAATCATATCTTTGAATTTCCAGCCTGTATCGACATGTAACAGAGGGAATGGAAGTTTTGCAGGATAGAAGGCTTTCAAGGCAAGATGCAGCATTACCGCAGAATCTTTACCAATCGAGTACAGCATAACCGGATTTTCAAACTCGGCAGCAACTTCACGGATGATATGAATACTCTCAGCTTCAAGCTGTTTCAGATGAGTAAGTCTTTCCTCATTTAATGACATGGGCAACACCAGCTTAAATCAACGTGTACTTATTACACTTTATAAAATTTCTATTCATTATAGAGATTTAGTTATCTGTACTATTGCTTGTTTTATTATATTAATATGCAAAAACGTCATATACAGGATTACTGATATTGCTATCAAAGTTTACTCATACCCTGCACAGCATCGCTTATTTTTAGCCTAATCACTATTTTCCAGTCGCCGTTTTTATGCTCACTTCTATCTATTGAGTTATTGTTAAAAGCTCTAATAGATCGCTTCATTTCCCAAGTGAAACGCTTAAAATAAAACAAATTTTAATTTTTTCTGATTGCTCCCATGCCTTATAGTCATTACGATTTAGCCACTTTAAAAGCCCAGCTGGAACAGGCGCAGCTTGCCGGCTTTCTGTATCAGCATCAGCAGCACATGCTGGTGTTGCAAGAAGCGTTTGATGAAGATGGTTCTGCACTAAATACCTTTGTCCAGCACGATTTCAGTGCCGATCAGATCGGGCTGCAATTTGGTCTACGACTTTCGGACCATAACATCGAGTTTTTGATTGGCCTGACCCACAGTAATCAGGATTGCGGTTATGAAATTGGCGCCGGCAATTTAAAAGGTGACCAGAAAGCCTTTAACCTGATGTATGCCTTTTATAATTATCCAAAGGCCTTTTATCTGGTCAGCATGCCACTGGCCTCCACCTCAAGCCAGCTGGAACAGGCCATTGAACAGCAACTGTTCCAGCGCCCGGAACTGGCCTTCCTCGACACTGCAGTCAAAACCAATCCAATGGGTGAACAGGTGCAGTGGATGAAATCGTTTATTGTGCAGCAAAGCCTGAACATGAAAGTGCGTATTCAGACCAGTTTAATCTAAGCGATTCTTCTGATCTGTGCTTTACGTATAGCTTGATGATACTCAAACAAAAAAATAACCCGCGAGATTCGCGGGTTATTTGATGTAGCAGATTTTAGTTCTTGTGACGCATATGCGGGAACAAAATCACATCACGGATACTTGGTGCATTGGCGAATAACATCACCAGACGGTCAATCCCGATCCCTTCACCTGCTGTAGGTGGCAAGCCGTATTCCAGCGCTTCAACGAAGTCTGCATCGTAATGCATCGCTTCATCATCACCAGCATCTTTCTCAGCCACCTGTGCCTGGAAACGTTCTGCCTGGTCAATTGGATCATTTAACTCCGAGAAGCCGTTTGCCAGCTCACGACCACCAATGAAGAATTCAAAACGGTCAGTGATGTGCGGGTTCCCATCATTACGGCGAGCCAGCGGCGAGGTTTCTGCCGGATATTCAGTAATGAAGGTTGGCTGGCGCAGTTGAGTTTCAACCGTTTCTTCAAACACGATGGTTTGCAGCTTACCTAAACCAAAGCCCGGTTTTACCTGCTCTTTCAGTTCGTTTTGTACGAAGTTGGCCAGAAATTCACGGTCATTCACGTTTTCAGGGGTGAACTGCGGGTTGTGCTCAAGAATCGCATCAAACATCGAGATTTTCTTGAACGGACCTTTGAAACTATACACTTCATCGCCATACGGCACATCGGTCGAACCCAAGATATCGATGGCCAGTTTCTCTAGCATCTGCTCGGTCAGTTCCATCAAATCTTTGTAGTCTGCATAAGCCTGATAGAATTCAATCATGGTGAATTCCGGGTTATGACGGGTCGATACACCTTCGTTACGGAAGTTACGGTTAATTTCGAACACGCGTTCAAAACCACCCACCACTAGACGTTTTAAATAAAGTTCTGGCGCAATACGCAGGAATAATGGCATATCCAGTGCATTGTGATGGGTTTCAAATGGACGCGCCGATGCACCACCTGGAATTACATGCATCATTGGGGTTTCGACTTCCATGAAACGTTTTTCAGTTAAAAACGCACGGATGCCCGATACCACTTTGGCACGAATTTCAAAAGTCTTACGGGTTTCTTCGTTTACAATCAGGTCCAGATAACGCTTACGATACTTCACTTCGGTATCGGTCAGGCCGTGGAACTTGTCTGGTAACGGACGCAGCGATTTGGTCAGCAATTCAAAGTGCTCGATATGCACATATAAATCGCCTTTGCCTGAACGGCCGATATAACCTTTAACGGCAATAATATCACCGAGGTCCAAACCTTTAATAGTTTCCAAGGTTTCAGGGCTGAGTTCTTTACGGGCCACATACAGCTGGATACGACCGGTCATGTCCTGAATTACGATAAATGAACCTCGGTTGAGCATGACACGGCCAGCCACCGACACATACACCTTGTCGCCGCCTTCAATTTCTTCTTTAGATTTGTCGGCAAACTGTTCTTGTAAATCTTGCGCGTAATGTTCACGCTTGAAGGTGTTTGGCCATGGGCTGCTGTTGCTTTCCTGAGCCTTTTCTTGGATTTGCTTTAACTTGGCATGACGCTGTGCAATTAAATCGTTTTCGGAAATAGTGGGTTCAGAAGTCGACTGAGCGTTTGGTTGCGTCATCTCTGCCTCGAAAATTACTAAAAAATGAAGTGCAATAGCATAGCAGATTTATTTGGCTTTTCGTATGCTCTGCTGAATCCTAAGCCATTTTTTTCATTTTCTAAACCTCTGCTAAACAGCACCTCGCCTTTTGCTGAACTGTTAGACCAATAGCTAACTTCTTTCTTGCGTCACCACTCTTACAATAAGCAGGAGAAATTAATTGAAAAGGGAACTTTTCAACTATTCAATAGACGCTTGAGTGTGAATGAAAACAATGAATAGATGCACCTCGAAAATCCTATTTCTGCATGGGCTGGATTCCTCACGTGAATCGAGTAAGTTTCATGCCATCTGCGCAGATAAAAAATACTGTATTACCGTGGATTATCGCAACCTGAACTACCAGACGGTGGCCAGTTTCTATAACGATATTATTGTCAAAATTCAGCCTGAAATTATTGTCGGACATAGCCTCGGCGGCTATTGGGCCTTAAAGATGTCGGCGCTGCATGGTATTCCCTGCGTGATTGCCAATCCGAGTTTACAACCCGACTTCCGACCGGACTATCCGCAGATTTCCGAACAGGAACTGGACCATGATATTCCGCAGCTGGCCTATCTGGAACTCGGCGATGAACAGCTGGACATGCACTGGGTACAAACCCAGCTGGAAAATTACATGCCAATTCATGTTTTTAAAGGTGGTCATCATCGACTGGTGTGTCCGGAAAATATCAATCCTTTAATCTGGCAACTGGAACAGCAATCACTGCACAAATAAAAAAGCCTTGCACTCGGCAAGGCTTTCTATTTTTCATAGGGTAGTGCTCAGACTTAAGCCACTGCTTCCACCGGCTTAGAGCGTTCATCCAGTACCGACCAGATGTTCAGACCCAAATCCGCGTGTAAATCTGGTAAATCCAGGAAAATGCTGGCACCGAGAATTTCGTGCTGACATTTTTCCGCCAGTTGTTTCACTGCCTTTAAGGTACCGCCAGTCGCTAAAACATCATCCACAATAATAACTTTCTGACCGGTGACATCTGCCGCCATTTCCAGACGGTCCAGACCGTATTCCAGGCTATAACCCACACCCACTACCGGTGGTGGTAATTTACCAGCTTTACGCACCAGCAATAAGCCCTTGCCAGTACGCTGTGCCAACAGGCTGGCCAGTACAAAACCACGAGCTTCTACCGCAATAAAGCTGTCTACTTCAGCCAGTTTTTCTGCAGGAATACTTTCAATTAAAGCATCTGTCAACGGACCAATATTTTTCATGAATAAAGGGGTCAAGTCATAAAAACAAATACCGGCTTTAGGAAAGTTTGGGACAGTACGAATGTGAGACCACAACGTTGTAGACAGCTTGCTCATAAGGAGATCGGAGAGAGATTAAAAAGAATAGGTGAATTTTACAGCGTCTTGACCGCGAAGACCAGCCAAAGTCCGCCCTTTAGGTTTAAATAAAACCCGATTAAAATTAGTAAATCATTGTTTTTATTATTGGTATTTTTATACTAAATAACCAATATAGATTATCCTAATTATAGAATAGCGTATTTAAGCAAAAATAGCTGTCCGACTTTAGTCGAAATTTAGGTGATCTCTCATATATTTTGAAAAGATTTGCGCTGGTTTTCAGCGTGCATATTGTCAGACACTATGCAATATTTGAGATTTTAAAGATAAATTTTGTCCTTCTTAGCCATTCAGCTTTAGAAATGAAGCATTAGACTCCGATATTTACTTTACTTTAACCTCATAACTGCGTAAAAATTTAAGCGAATATGAAGTGTTAAAATCATATCAACTGAGTCATGCTGGTTAGGGAATTTTTTGCCGGTCAGGTTTATTGAAGATCGGCTTTTGGAGAGTCAAATGAAAAAGTATCAATGCATCGTTTGTGGATGGATTTATGACGAGGCAGAAGGCTGGCCGCAAGATGGCATCGTCGCGGGCACCAAATGGGCAGATATTCCAGATGACTGGACCTGCCCGGACTGTGGCGTATCTAAAGTCGATTTTGAGATGGTCGAAATCTAAGTACGCCTCGAAGACCATAACTGCATGGTCTTTTTTTATGTCTTGAAACTTATGCTCAACCTTTTATGGAGAAAATAATGCATCCGATTGTCATCATTGGTTCTGGTATGGCTGGCTATACAGTCGCCCGTGAATTTCGCAAACTGAACCCTGAACAGGAACTGGTCATGATTTGCGCAGATGATGCAATCAACTATGCAAAACCTACCCTCTCCAATGCCCTGGCCGGCAAAAAAGTACCCGAACAGATTGCGCTGGGGGATGCCGCAAAAATGGGGGCACAGCTGAAGATGCGTATTGAAGCGCATACCTGGGTCAAAGCCATTGATGCCGAGCAGCATCTGCTGACTTTAGAGAAAGATAGCGTCGAAAGCCAGCAAGCCTATGCCAAACTGGTCCTGGCAGTCGGTGCCAACCCGATTCGTCTGGCCATTTCAGGTGATGGCAGTGATGATATTCACGTGGTCAATAATTTAAATGACTATAAAGCCTTCCGTGAACAGCTGGCAGCGCGTCAGGATAAACGTGTGGTGATTTTAGGCGCGGGCCTGATTGGCTGTGAATTTGCCAATGACCTGCAAAATACCGAACATCAAGTCACGGTGATTGATCTGGCACCTCAACCGCTGGGCCGTTTATTGCCTGAATTTATTGCCACTGCATTTAAACAGAACCTGGAGGAAACTGGGATTCATTTTGTCTTGGGCACCACGGTCGATAAAGTATCGAAACTGGATCATGGCGATTATCTGGTGACACTGGCCGATGGCCGCAGCCTGAGTGCTGATGTGGTACTGTCCGCCGTCGGTTTACAGCCGAATATCACTTTAGCCAAAGAAGCCGGCATTCATACCAGTCGCGGCGTGTTGACCAATGGCTTACTGGAAACCAACCTGGCCGATATTTATGCGGTGGGTGACTGTGCAGAAGTCAACGGGACTTTATTACCTTATGTTATGCCAATCATGCAACAGGCACGTGCCCTGGCCAAAACCTTAAATGGGGAAACCACACAAGTGCACTACCCGGCTATGCCGGTTGCGGTGAAAACCCCGGCGGCACCATTAACGGTGTTACCGGCCCCGGTAGATGTGGAAGTGACCTGGCAAAATGAAGAACTGGACGATGGCATGATTGCCAAAGCCTTTGACAGCACTGCCACCTTACGCGGCTTTGTGCTGCTCGGGCCAACAGCCGGCAAACAGCGCCTGGCTTTAAGTAAACTTGTTCCTGACTTGATTCCAGCGGCAGTTTAGCGCTTTAATCCATCAGGGGTGCGCGCTCACCTTGAAGAAAGGAATATAAGAATGAATAGTTTGCGGTTAAATGTTTCACCTTACAGCAGTTTTATGCACGAAACCAAAGTCGACTTGGGCAATGGCATTGAATTGCATGTCGAAATGGGCGGCGAAATTGGCAATCCGACCATTTTACTGGTCATGGGACTGGGTGCACAGCTGCTGTATTGGCCAGACTTTTTCTGCAAGTCACTCATTGACCAAGGCTTTCGGGTCATCCGTTTCGATAACCGCGATATTGGCCTGTCCTCTAAAGTACGCCATCAGGGCGAGCGCCTGAATACCCTAAAACTGATGGGCCGTTTTGCCTTGGGTTTAGAAAATCAGGGGGCGCCTTATAACCTGTATGATATGGCCGATGATGTGGCCCTGCTGATTGATAAACTGGAGCTGGAACAAGTTGATGTGATTGGCGCCTCAATGGGCGGCATGATTGCGCAGATTCTGGCAGCCCGCTATCCTGACAAGGTCAGAAAACTGGCGCTGTTATTTACCAGCAACAACCAGCCTTTCCTGCCGCCACCTTTCCCGAAACAGCTGTTCAGCCTAGTGGGCAAGCCGGCATCCAATGATGAAGAAGGCATTATTAACCACAGCCTGAAACTGTTTAAAGTGATTGGTTCGCCAGGTTATCTGAATGAAATGGAAGCGGTACAGACCGCCCGTAAATTATATCAGCGAAGTTACCATCCAGCGGGTGTACTTCAGCAGTTTTTAGCAATATTATGTACAGGCTCATTGCGCAGTCTGGACAAGCAGATCCAACAGCCCACGCTGGTTGTTCATGGTTCTCGTGACCGCTTACTTCCACCTGCACATGGTAAGGCTGTTGCGAAAGCAATACCTGACGCTAAATTTGAATTAATTGAAGGAATGGGGCATGATATCCCTCCGCATTTCATTCCATATCTTAGCGAATTATTTGCTCATCACTTTAAATTATAAGCATTAGGACACTATGGCTGCATTACCATCCTTAAGACAGCTGTCATACCTCGTTACACTGTCTGAAACGTTGCATTTTACAGAAGCGGCGCGCCGTTCATTCGTGACTCAATCGACATTGTCGGGCGGGATCATGGAGTTAGAGCGCTTATTGGGTGGCGTATTGGTTGAACGCGATCGCCAGAATGTACGTTTGACTCCTCTCGGTGAACAAGTTGTAGCCCGAGCGCGTGTTCTATTGGCTGATGCGCAGGACTTGATGCGCCTAAGCCGTGAAATGAGCGAACCCTTAACCGGCGACCTGCATTTAGGTGTGATTCCAACCATTGCACCGTTCATTTTGTCGCAGCTGTTAGATGAAGTGCATAAGCAACTGCCAAAAATCCAGTTACACCTGCATGAAGCACAAAGTGAAAAAATTGTAGAAAAACTGGAACACGGTAATCTGGATATGGTGTTACTGGCGCTGCCGTTTGATACCCGCAGTCTGAAAGTTGCCGAAATTGCCAAAGAAAATCTGGTACTGGTCCACCATAAATCTGATGCACATTCGGCTCAGGCCAAGTCTTTAGAAGATCTGGATCTGTCTCGCCTGATGCTGCTGGAAGAAGGCCACTGCTTGCGTGATCATGCCTTAAGTGCCTGCCCGATTGGCGAGCGTAAAAATGATCATCGTTTAAAAGCCAGCTCGCTACCAACCCTGGTGGAAATGGTATCAGCCAACCTCGGCTTTACCCTGCTGCCTGAAATTGCCATTCATACCAATATGATTCAGGCCAATTCAGAACTGGTGGTAAAACAGATTGACGCAGCACCGACCCGCACCCTGGCCTTAGTAACGCGTAAGAGTACTCCGCTGCAAAGCGAATTTGATGTGTTATTGCAGATTCTGCAAAAAATCTCGCACAGCTAATATTTGAAATCCCCATAAAAATAAGCAGCATCAGCTCCTTATTTTTTTAGCAGATAAAAAAGCCTGACATTCTTTAAATATCAGGCTTGCTTCGCTTACTGAATCATCTCGATCAGGGTACGCTGTGCATTGGAAGCTGGCTCGCCTTCTGCGGCCTGTGCACGAATCCAGGTGCCATCCCCTTGGAGTAACCACGCCTGCTGGTTATCTTGCAGATAAATTTGCAGACCTTGCTGATAAATCCGTTTTTTCAGTGCCGTATCTTCAATCGGGAAGCAGGCCTCAACCCGGTTAAACAGGTTACGGTCCATCCAGTCAGCACTTGAACAGTAAATACGTGCATCTCCATTATTGCTGAAGTAATACACGCGGGTATGTTCCAGGAATCGGCCGACAATGGAACGTACCCGGATATTTTCCGACAGCCCCGGCAAGCCCGGACGCAGGCAGCAAATCGAACGGATAATCAGGTCAATCTGCACGCCAGCCTGGGAAGCTTCATACAGTTTATTGATCAGCTGCATTTCGGTTAAGGCATTCACCTTCACAATAATTTGCGCTGGTTTGCCAGCTTTGGCATTGGCAATTTCATCATCAATAAAGTTGATCAGCTGGGTATGCAGGGTAAACGGCGCATGCAGCAGCTTTTTCAGCTTGGCCATTTTGCCCATGCCGGTCAGTTCCTGGAAAATGCGGTGTACATCTTCACAGAGTTCCTTGTCTGTGGTCAGCAAGCCGTAGTCGGTATAAATCCGCGCATTACCGGCATGATAGTTACCGGTACCCAAATGCACATAACGCACCAGCTTGTTATTTTCACGGCGTACCACCAGAATCATTTTGGCATGGGTTTTATAACCGACAATGCCATAGACCACCACCGCGCCGGCTTCTTGCAGCACGTTGGCCACGGCAATATTGGATTCTTCATCAAAACGCGCACGCAGCTCAATGACCGCGGTCACTTCTTTACCATTACGCGCCGCTTCCGCTAAGACTTGTACGATTTCAGAATCGGCACCACTACGATACAGGGTCTGTTTAATTGCCAGTACCTGCGGGTCACGTGCCGCTTCACGCAGCAGGTTAATCACCGGGGCAAAGGATTCAAACGGATGATGCAGCAAGATATCCTGCTTTTGCATGGCCGAGAAAATATTCTCGGATTTTTTCAACACTTTCGGAATCACTGGCGTATGTGAGTCATAACGTAAATGTGGACGTTTAAAGTTAGACAATAAACGCGCCAGATTCACCGGGCCATCCACTTTATAGAGCTGATCTTCATGCAGATCGAACTCATTCAGCAGATATTCATAAATCGGTTGCGGACAGTTCTGGGTGACTTCCAGACGCACCGCGCGGCCAAAACGACGGGAGTTCAGCTCACCTTTCAGCGCTTTGGCCAGATCTTCCACATCTTCGTTTAAGGCCAAATCGGCATTACGGGTGACACGGAACTGATAACAGCCAGTCGCAGTCATGCCCGGGAACAGGTCCGACACATGCTCATGAATAATCGCAGACAGCATCACGTGATGTTCTTTACCACCGGTCAATTCGTCTGGTAAACGCACCACACGTGGTAAAGAACGCGGTGCTGGCACCACGGCCAGGTCAATCTGACGGCCGAAGGCATCTTTCCCTTCCAGCGTTACAATAAAGTTCAGGCTTTTATTGACCAGACGCGGGAATGGATGAGCCGGGTCCAGGCTGATTGGGGTTAAGACCGGTGCCACCTGTTCCTGAAAATATTTTTTCACCCAGGCCGATTGGGCTGGCGTTAGTTCACCACGGCGCAAGAAACAGATATCTTCTTCACGCAGTTTAGGCAGAATTTCCTGGTTTAAAATACGGTATTGGCGCTCAATGGCAGCGTGGGCAGTTTGGGAAATCTGCTCCAGTACCTGTTTTGGAGTCAAGCCATCCGGGCTACGGCTTTCATTACCCAGATCCAGCTGCTCCATGACACCTGCAACACGAATTTCAAAAAACTCATCTAAGTTACGTGAAAAGATGAGTAAAAAGTTCATACGTTCCAGCAACGGATGCAAAGGATCGACTGCCTGCTCCAGCACGCGCAAATGGAAATCGAGGATAGAAAGCTCACGATTGATGTATCGATCATTATAGGTATAGTCTATTTGCGCAGGGGTCGCGCTCGCTGCCGTATTCATATGCACCCTATGACTTTTTCTCAAGTATTCACTATTCATAAGTATGCTTCAATTTTGTGACAATTTCATAAAAAAAGCCCACTGCTGTGGGCTTTTTTTCAATTTTACAACTCAAGGAATCTCGCTGTAACGCATGTATTTACGGATCATACGTTTACGCGGCTCCAAACCACGACCGGAACGGTTGTCCTGATAATATTTCGGATTCGGTAAAATCGCAGCCAGAAAAATCGCTTCTTCACGGCTGAGGCTGCGTGAAGACTTGCCAAAATAATGCTGGGTCGCCGCCTCAATACCGTAAATATTGTCGCCAAACTCTACCGAGTTTAAATACACTTCCAGAATCCGCTGCTTGCTCCACATGCGTTCTATCATCCAGGTCGCAATGGCTTCTTGACCTTTACGCAAAAACGAACGCTGGTTAAATAAAAACAGGTTTTTCGCCAGCTGCTGGGAAATGGTCGAACCGCCAGCCACCACCTGACCCTGATCTTTATTACGTTCTAGTGCATGCTGAATACCTTCCCAGTCAAAGCCATGATGCTGCATAAACTTGCCATCTTCGGCAGCGACCACGGCTTTTTTCAGATATTCACTGATCTGGTCATAGTCACGCCATTCATGCCGGATAGGCTGGGAAGTATCTGACCAGTAGTCCAGGCGCATCATCATGGTACTTTGTACCGGCTGGGTTCGCCACCAGGCCAGACTCGAGAAAATCCACAACTGGATCAATAAAAACAGACTGACAAGAATTAATAAGGTACGGACAATAAAAGCTTTCATGTCAGCTTGGGGCTCCTGAGGCGTGAATTTTTCGTGTTAAGCTTATAACGAAATAAATCATCATTGTATAAAAATAGCATGTCTGAATATTCACCGCCGCTGATTCACCGTAAACCCGAAACGCATTTATGGTGGCTGACGGCCCTGTTGATTGCCCTCAATATTGGTGTATTTGCCTGGCAAATCCTGACCGGTGTCGATGCCAGCCAGCCCAGCACCCGGGATGCAATTCTCTGGGGCGCCGACTATGCTCCCCTGACCTTTCTCGAACAGCCGCAGCGTCTGTTCAGCAGCATGTTTTTCCATTTTGGCATGATTCACCTGATGCTGAATATGTGGGCCCTGTATATTTTTGGCAGCGTGGCCGAACAGCTTTTTGGCCGGCTGTATTTTTTAGGTTTATACATATTGGCCGGACTGATGGGCAGCCTGCTCAGTGGCTATTTACAGATTCAGGATTCCTTACAGATTCTCGCGCATGGCCTGACCAGCCCGGATTTACTGCCGAGTGTGAGCGCTGGTGCATCCGGTGCGGTGATGGGTTTGGGTGCTTCCCTGACGGTTTTATCATTATTGCCACGCCTGCCGAAACAGCGTTTTCTGCTGGATAAAAAAACCTTATTACTGGTGATGGGCCTAAACCTATTTATGGGCTTTATGATTAGCGGGATTAACAATGCCGCACATATTGGCGGCATGGTGATGGGCGCTGCTTTGGCTGCGCTTTGGTACATCGGCCAGAAGCTGCACAAGTCAGCGCTGTTTTCACTGCTGGCGCTGACCGGCGGCGCCATCATCAGCTGGCTGTTTTATCAGTACTGTCTGCAACAGGTACAGATGCTTGCCCCGCTGTGGCAGGAAATTCTCGCGATGATGCGCCAGCAATTGCAGCTGTAACGCATACCCCACCATTTTAATGCAGAGATGACGCTTATTGATTCATCTCTCGCAGGCTTTGCAAAGGCGGAATGTCAGATAAATAACTAAGCCGATAACGACCAATCAAAGCACACAATAAAGTCATTACAACCGGCAAGATCAGCCAGATTTCCCAATGTGGCTGAATTGCCAGTTCCATCCGGTAACTGGCAATCGCACTAATCACCTCGGCAAACAGACAGGCCACCACCCCGGCAATTCCGCCAATCAGGCCAATTTCCAGACTCATCATCCGTTTTAGTTTCTGCTTGGAACTACCAAAAGAACGCAACAAGGCCACTTCACGTTTCCGCTCATCCATCAGTAGGTTTAAACAGGCAATCAGTACCAGAATTCCGGACACGGCCACCAACACTGCCAGAATGGTAATAATCTGTACCAACACATTCACAATCCGTTTAATCTCTTCCAGAATCAGGCTGACATCAATAAATACGGTATTGGAAAACTGCTGGATCAGCTGCACCAGTGCCGGCCGGTCCTGCTCTGGCACATAGAAACTGCCCAGATAGCTGCCGGCATTTTCATCCATGGTCTGCGGTGAAAAAATAAAGAAGAAATTCGGACTAAAGCTTTCCCATTCCACGCTGCGCAGATTGATGACTTTGGCCTGCAACAAGCCTTCCGGCAGACTAAAAGTTAATGTATCGCCAATCTCAATGCCCAGCTCTTGCGCGGTATTGACCTCAACCGAAACCTGCCCGACCTGGCTAAACTGTTCCTGCCCGGCCACAATCAGGTTATCGGCCGGAAAACGCTCGGCCTGGGTCAGGTTCAGTTCACGTCGGAGCGAATTATTGTGCTGGATTAACGCTTCTGCAAAGGGCTGATCATTTTTCGCCACCAGCCGCCCGCGCACATTTGGATACAGCGGCGTACTGTGCCAGCCCTGCTGTTCAAGTTGCGCCTGAAACTCCGGCATATCAAATGGTGGTAAACCATAAACAAACTGGTTCGGCGTGCCTTCCGGCAATTGCTGCTGCCAGCGATCCAGCAGATCGGTACGTAATACTGCCAGCACGGTAATCAGGCTAAGGCCCAGCGCCAGTGCGGTAATCTGAAATGCAGTCTGATACGGCGTGCGCACATAGGCCGAGATACCGCTTTTTAAATTACGAATCAGTTTCAGGAAACTCCAGACCACGGCATAGAGTACGCTACACAGCAGGATGATGGCGCCCATGACCCATAGCGTCAGCACAATATTTTCGGTCAGCACCACACTAAACAGCATCAGGCTGAGTGTGCCGGTCAGCAGCATCCACAACATCGACTGAACCGATTTTTCCTGCTGGCGAATCACCCGGATTGGTGGGGTATTGAGCAGCTGCCACAGACTTGGCAAAATAAAGCCCAGCAGTACCACAGCACTGGTCAGCATGGCAATCGGGAGTGGCCCCAGCAGCATCTCGACAGCCGAAAACTGCAATTGCAAATGCGGAATCAGCTGTAACATTAATTGCAACAGCCCATAGCCTAGCGTAATGCCGACCGCACTGCCGAGCAGCATCGCCAGTAACAGCACCACCGCCAGTAAGGTTAGATAAGCGCCCAGAATCTGCTTCTTGGTCGCGCCAATGCAACGCATTAAAGCAATATGATCCTGATTCTGCTGCACATAGCGCTGGCTGGTCAGCGCAATGGCAATGCCGCACAGTAAAATGGTGAGAATATTGGCCAGCTGTAAAAAGGTATCCAGATTGGCAATTGGACGCATCAAGCGGGTATTGCCTTCACTGGCATTGCGCAGGCGCAGCCCATCCTGTTCGCTAATATTCTGCCCGTCAATTTCCTGAGTCTTGGGCAAGCTCTCCTGATACTGTTTAAAATTCTGCTCGAACTGGCGGGTATGCTGAGGTGTACCAGCCATCAGCAAGCGATAGTTAATCCTGCTGCCGACCTGAATGGCATTGGTGCGCGCCACATCTTGCTGGGCAATGATCACCGTCGGTGAAAAACCGCTAAAACCCAGTTCCTGATTGGAATCATGCTCGATGCTGGCCGTGACCTGAAAGGCGCCATCGGCAATATTTAAGGTATCACCTACCTGAATTTTCAACAGCTCCATCGCGCGCTGGCTGACCCAGACCTCGCCCGGTTGAATGGCAGCAGCAGGCTGCGGTGCAACCCGTAGTTCGCCGCGTAACGGAAAGGCCTGATCAATGGCTTTGACATTCACCATCACAAATTCATCGCCGGTGTGCGCCATCGAGCTAAACACCGTAACATGCGACTGCTTTAGCGCTAACTCATCGGCCGCCGCTTCCCAGCGCGGTGCAATCGGTTTATTGTCAGACAGCACCAGATCACCGGCCAGCATTTCTGCCGCCTGCAAAGCCACCGCATTTTGAATCTGCTCATTGCTGAATTTCAGCGCGGTTGTGGCACTAATCGCTAAAATTAGCGCAATCAGTAACAGATAAACGCCGGTACTTTTAAAACTCTGGGTCAGTAAAGGACGAAATAACGGGTTCATCTCATCCTCCTGCCGGGTGTTCCAGCAATTGTCCCTGACTGAGTTCAAAATGGCGCTGACATTGCTGCGCCAGTTTCGGGTCATGCGTCACCAGTACCAGGGTAGTGCCCAGTTCACGGTTCAGTTGAAATAACAGCTGTTCAATCTCTTTGGCGGTTTCACCATCTAAATTCCCGGTCGGTTCATCAGCAAAAATGATTTTAGGCTCACTGATTAAAGCCCGGGCAATCGCCACCCGCTGCTGCTCACCACCCGACAGGACTTTCGGGGTCTGCTCTGCCTGCCGTTCCAGTCCGACTTTTTTCAGTAAATTACGCGCCTTGTGTTCGGCCTCGGCAAATTTAAAATTCGGTTGCAAGCGTAGTGGCAGCATGACATTTTCCAGTGCGGTTAAATGCGGCAATAACTGAAACGACTGGAATACAAAACCAATATATTTCAGCCGCACCAGCGCACGCTGTTCTTCATTCAGTTCCTGAATTGATTCACCACAGACCGTTAGCTGCCCGGCACTGGCCTGATCCAAGGTCGCTAGAATCCCCAACAGCGTCGATTTGCCTGAACCAGAACGGCCGGTAATCGCCACCTGTTCCCCGGCCCGAATCTCCAAATTTAAATTTTCAAAAATCGTCAGTGTTTTTTGTGCAAGTTGTATCTTTTGTGTCAATTGTTGGGCAAAAATAATGCTTTGTGGCATGATGGCGGTATCTGTAGTGAATTGAGTCATAGTATCCTTAAATGCACATTCGCAATTTCAAAATGAGTTGTTTTGCTTATTTCGCTGTGGCGGGGCTTGCCTTCATGCCCATGCTGGTGTCTGCCAAAACCATCATGATTCTGGGTGACAGCTTAAGTGCCGGTTACGGTTTGCAACCACAACAAGGCTGGGTCCATCTGTTACAAAAACGTTTAGAGCAACAGTATCCGAAACAGCATAAAGTGGTCAATGCAAGTGTGAGTGGCGAAACCACCAGCGGCGCGCTGGCACGTTTGCCCAAATTACTGCAAACGCATAAGCCGCATGTGGTGGTAATTGAACTGGGCGGTAATGATGGCTTGCGTGGTCAGCCACCGCAGCTGATTCAAAATAATCTGGCGCGGCTGATTCAGCACAGCCAACAGGCCAAAGCCAAGGTGATTGTATTTGGCATGAAAATGCCACCCAATTATGGCAGCGCCTACAGCAAGGCATTTGAAAATAACTACAAAGTGGTGAGTCAGCGTTATCAGGTCAAATTACTGCCCTTCTTCTTAGACGGTGTCGCCGGTAAAAATACCCTGATGCAAAAAGATCTGATCCATCCGACGGCTGCAGCCCAGCCCATTTTGCTAAAAAATGCCTATCCCTTAATTCAGGCAGCGTTAAAATAAAGCCGATTCAATGCTGAGATGGTTTTAATATCCAGATTTCAGCGATAAAAAAAGCGGGACATCAATGCCCGCTTTTTAATTATTTTTAGAATCAATTAAAAATCAAAGAAAGTTACTTCACCGGTTTCTAATGAATATTCTGCACCTACGACTTTCAGCTGACCCTGCTCAATCAGGTTTTCTAACACTGCAGAACCATGACGTAGCTGATTAACTGAGGCAAACACATTGGAACGAACCGCATGTTTCGACAGCTTGGCCAAATCATTTTTCAGCTCAGTCTGCAGCAGCGTTTCTACGGACGGGCGAACACGGTTCACAATTGACATCAGATTGGCAGATGGCGGACAGTCCGGGCACATCAAGGTATCAATGGTGGCCTGAATCGCGCCACAGTGGCTATGGCCCAAGACCACAACCACGGCGCAGTCATAACGCTCTGCCGCAAATTCAACACTGCCGACCTGAGATGGCGCAACAATATTCCCTGCCACACGAATCACAAACAGATCGCCGAGTCCCTGATCAAAAACCATTTCTGCAGGTACACGTGAATCAGAACAACCGAGCACAATCGCAAAAGGATTCTGGTCTTCGGCCATCTCTGCACGTTGATGGTGGGTTAGTTGTTTCGGATGATTGGTATTGCCCGAAACAAAACGTTGGTTTCCTTGTTTAAGACGTTCTAAAGTCTCTTGAGCTGTGAGCATTCTTGTTACCACCAGTTTTTGAATTTTCAGCATTTTAATCCTCTGCCGGGGCAAAGTCACTTGCAAAAAAATAGCTGATCAATTTTTATAAGATAAATTTTTTCAAATTTTCCCAAAGTAATTGCGATTTACATCACACTTCAAAAGCAGCACACCAACCCGATCAAAAAACAGCTAGGTGACATTTTCTGCAAAGCCCTTACAATAACCAGAAACAGCATTTTCAATTCGACTTAAGGCGAAAATTTACACAATTCAAACAAGCCAAGCCGACGCCTATTTAAAAAATATTCTTGGGGATATCGTCAATGAAGCAGGATTCTTCGCGATTTTTGTCTTGGCCACGACTGGCGGTGCTGGCACTGGCACTGTCTGCGCCTCTGCTCAGCTCTGCCGCCAAACTCTCGCCTGAACAGCAGGTGGTGCAGCATTATTATCAGACTGAACGTCAGGCAGCGGGTCTGGTCTCGAAAAGCTTGAAAATTGGCAATATTACCTGGCGTTATAATGAAGGCGGCGATGTTAATCGGCCAACCATTTTGCTGTTACATGGCTTTGCCGGACACCGCGATAACTGGAACCGGGTGGCCAAATTTCTCACCCCGTCCTATCATGTGATCATCCCCGATTTACCCAATACCGGTGAAACCCAGAGTTCGGGCAATTTTGACCTGTCTGTACCAAGCATGAGCGCACAATTGCGTCAGCTGGTAGAAACCTTGAATATTGCCGACAAGCTGAATATTGCAGGGCACTCATTGGGTGGCTCTGTGGCAACGGTCTATGCAGCCCAATATCCGTTTGATACCCAAAGCCTGTTCCTGCTGAACAGTGCCGGTATTTACAAACACTCCAATACGCCTTATACCAAAGACCCGCTGTTACTGAAAAATCTGGTGGTCACCGCGCCGGGCGATTTAGACCATATTGCGCATCAGCTAATGCAAAACCCGCCGAAAGTACCAGAGCAGTTTAAATCTGCCCAGGAAAAACTGTTAATTTCACGGGCCAGTCAATCCTTAAAATTTATTGATCAGATGGTGACCCTGAACCGGATTTATACCCCGGACAGCTTTGCCCGTCTCACCCGCAATATCGAAGCACCGACCCTGATTCTCTGGGGCAAGCACGATAAAATTATTAATGTTGAAGTCGCCAAAGAATTACAGGGTCTGTTTAAACGCGCGGAAACCCCGGTCATTTTAAATAATGTCGGTCATGTGCCAATGCTGGAAGCCGAACAGCAGGTGGTACAACATTATTTACCCTTCCTGGCCAAAACACAGAACCTAAAAAACCCGCTAGCTGATAAACTGATTCCTTTAAATTAAGTTCCAGAGATTGTATGCAGCAAAACCCGATGCTTGAGCAGTTGATTGAAGCTCATCTTGACTTTTTAGCACATGAGTTTTCTCAGCCTGAAACCGTACAGCAGGAATTTCTGCATTTTTATCACTGGTTCCGCAAGCAGCATCTGAAAGATCTCTGGAGCTGCGAACAGCTGAATGCCCTGCTGCAAAAACAGATTCTGGACACGCCGGCCAGCGCCTTTCTGATTGAACAAATTGCAGAACACATCCGTTTTGCCCTGGTTCATCCGGTGAATGACAGCGCCAAAATTGCCGATGTCATTCCGGTACTGACCATTGATAAAATTGCCCAGTATGTGGCCAGCAAAAGTGGTCATCGTCAGCGTCTGATTAAAACCGTGGTCAGCAATCCGGCCTTTTCTGCAATGATCAGCCAGTTAATCCAGCACTCGATTCAGGATTATCTGGACAATTCACTGATTGCCAAAAGCGTGCCTGGTGTATCGCGTTTTATGAAAATGGGCAAATCGGTACTTGAAACGGTGACCGATTCCAGTTTAGACAGTGCAGTCAGCGCCTATTTGCAAAAGAATATCTTAAAGCTTAGCCAGATGAGTGAATCGGTCCTGAACCAGCATTTTGATGATGACAAGCTCTATCATCTGCAGGCCAATATCTGGCACAAGATTAAAGACCTGCCTTTGTCGGTCTTAAAAAACTATATTGAAGTACAGGATCTGCCACAGACTGTGGCGCTGGGTCATGAAATCTGGGACTTTATGCGCCAGAGTGATTATTTAAAACAGCAGCTACATGATGGGGTACACGCCTGGTATGTCCGTAATCAGGAACGCACTTTTGACCTGTTATTGCGTGATCTGAATATTGATGAAGCCCTGATTCAGCAAGAATTACAGCAGCTGTTAAACCCCGTGATTCAGCAGATGCTGTCGCAGCAGTATTTACGGGAACGTGTGCGGCTCTATCTAGAAAAGTTTTATTATTCCGAGCCGGCACAGAAAATTCTGAACACCCGTACCTAAGCCTCAAAAAAAGCCGCAATTGCGGCTTTTTCTTGCTTGATCATTGAAACGTAGATGTTTAGCTGTTGATGATTAGAACCTGGCCATCAGGCTAATGCCATAACGGCGGCCATCTAAGAGCTGATCACCATCACGGTCTTCAGCTTTTTCATCCAGCAGGTTATACACGCCAAATTTACCACTGATATTTGGGGTAAATTTATAGTTCAGACCCACATCTAAAAATTCATAACCCGGATTTGGCTGGGCAACAGAAGTCCGGCTTAAATAGGCAGATGTTTCTGAACGATAATGCAGGCGTGACCAGACATTCAAGGCATCATTAATTTCATGATCGACCGTAATATTCAGCATATGCTCCGGCATCTGGTTCACAGGCTGGCCTTTGAACTCACCTGTCTTAAATTCGGAATCGGTAAAGGTATAGTTGGCCATGAGCGTGGTGTAATCGCTCAGGCTGGCTTCAAGAGTCGCTTCCACACCTTTTAACTCAGCTTCATCAACATTAATCCGTTCACTGATGAAATAAAACGGCGTATCGCCTTCAAAACATTTCCATTCCTGCCAGTTATCCCGGTTGGTCGAGCTGCCATCGGTATCGGTTTCGCAGGCACGCACTTCGGTAATCCGGTCTTTATATTGAGTGACATAAGCGGTTAAGGACGCCTTGACCCTGTCATTTTGCCAGTTCACGCCCAGCTCCGAAGACAGACTCGATTCCGGGTCTAGGTCCGGATTGGCGCGAATAATGCCGCGTCCGGTGGCTAACGGTGAACCACCACCGCCGGTGACACTATAAAAGCCTTCCGTGGCAGCACGAATATCCGGCTGTTTATAACCGGTTGACACTCCACCTTTCACGGTCCATTGGTCATTCAGGCTATACACGCCATATAAGCGCGGCGAAACATGACCACTGTAGTTTTCATCATGGTCATAGCGCAGCCCAGCGGTCAAATCGAAACGATCGCTCAAATGCCAGGTATCTTTCAGAAAGGCCGCGGCCGACCAGCGGGTTAATTCACTAAACTCCGGCGCATTCGGATTACGGTTGGTGGCCTTGTCGGTGAGTTTCTCGTCTTTATAATGCGCACCCAAAGACAGTGTATGATTGCCCAGCAACCAGTTCCACTGGTTATTAAAGGTCCAGGTATCCAGTTCAATGCCTTTGGTGCCCAGCTGGGTGTTACCACGATCGGGGTTTTTAGAATTTTCATACTGCAGATAGGTGGTGCTATCAAGCTGATCACTATAACGGCCATGATGGGTTAAGGCATAAACATGACGATAATTACGTGAACTGGAATCGGCGGCATTGTTGGCCAGTGCAACCGTTTTACCCACCGTGGTTTCCGATTCCTGCTGGACAAAATTGGCTTCCAGCTGCAGATCATGCTTGTCATTGAGTATATAACTCAAGCGGCTATTCAGGCTTTCCCGTTCAGTCCCACGAAAACCGCCGACATAGGCATCTTCTTCACGTTTTTGCTTATTCAGCGACAGCTGCAAACCAAGCTTGTTCTCTAGTAATGGACCCGCCAGATAGATCGAGCCATTTTGAATATCGCCGGCATTGCCCTGATCCTGAATGACACTACCCAGTTCGACACTGCCCGACCAGCGGTCACTGACTTTCTTGGTAATAATATTCACCACCCCGCCCATCGCATCTGTTCCATACAGTGTAGAGGCCGGCCCACGAATAATTTCAATTCGCTCAATCGCGGAGACCGGTGGCAAAATATTTTTCTCAAAACCGGCATCATCACCATTCGGGTTAACATCACGGCCGTATTGACGTTTGCCATCGATCAGAAACAAGGTGTAATTCGAACTCATACCGCGAATACTGATGGTTTGTGCCGAGCCAGAACCGGACACCACCACGCCGGGAGTATATCTAAGTACATCGGTAATATCATTATATTCACGCTTTTCCAGCTCTTCCCGATCAATCACGGTAATGGACGCCGGTGCCTTGGACAGGTCCTGTTCATAGCCGGTAGCGGTTACCACAATGGTATTTAACTGGGTCGCATCTGTAGTGCTTTTGTCTGGATTTGCTTGAGCGAGGCTGCTCATCGCGGCAAGGACCGCAAAAGATAATGCTGACTGGTTCAAAGTTTTATTCATCAGGTTATCCCAATTTAATTAAGGAGAAATTCTGTGTATTTCGTTGCGCATTGTAACAATCTTGACTGATAATTCAATCAATACTGATAATTGTTATCATTATTATGTTTATTTAAAATAACGAAAAGCCTCCACAAGGGGAGGCTCATTTGCTGAAGTGAAACTTATTGATTATTTAAAATAAGCACCTTCGGCCTGGCTGTGGTCAGTCTGGTCTACCACACGCATTAATTCAGGCACATGCTGTTTTAATGTGGTTTCCACACCCTGTTTTAGTGTGACATCAATCGCTGAACAACCCTGACAGCCACCACCGAATTTCAGGATCGCGGTTAAACCGTGTTCCGGATCTTCAACCACTTCCACCAAGGCACAGTTACCGCCATGACCGGCAAGGCCCGGGTTAATTTCAGACTGTAACACGTAAGTAATACGCTCTTCGATTGAGGCATCCGGACCCACGCGTGGCACTTTCGAGTTAGGCGCACGGAAGGTCAGCTGACCACCAAAACGGTCTTTGTTGTAATCAATAACCGCATCCAGTAAATATGGAATAGACGGGGTGTCGATATAGGCCGGGAAATCCGGATAATCCTGCTTATAATCTGTTGGTACGACTTCTTCTGGCGCACTATAAGCCATACAACACTCAGCACGCGGCGTTCCAGGATTCTCAACAAAAACACGCACACCAATCCCCGGTGTATTTTGCTTTGCCAATAAATCTTTTAAATACTCTTGAGCATTTGGGGTGATCAATAAGTTTGGAATCTCTTCTGCAACTGCAGTGCTGTGGTTCTCAGTCGACATAACAATATTTCCTCATGCTGAAGTTGCCATTTTAACTGAAGATGCGGGGGAATTAAAAAAATTCAACTAAAATTGTCGGAATTATCCTATGAAAGTTCTGTTTCATTTGTTTTTTAATGGCATTATGATCAGGAAACCCGAAAAGAAGAACATCTGTTTATGTTAGATTTACCGTTTAATCATACTGTTACGCTGATTGTGATTACAGCGATTATCTCCTTTATTGCTTTTTCCAAAGAAAAAGTCATGAACCGGCTGATTTTCTGGCCACCGGCGTTGGAGCGTGGTCAATATGACCGCTTCATTACCCACGGTTTTGTCCATGCCGATGGTACCCACTTGCTGTTTAACATGATTACCCTGTTTTTCTTCGGCAGTATTATTGAAAGCTTTTACCGTCAGTATCTGTATGATCTGGGCTTTGTGCTGTTTTACCTCGGTGGTCTGATTGCCGCAATTTTACCGAGTTATCTAAAACACAAAAATGATCATCGCTGGGCCAGTCTAGGTGCTTCCGGTGCGGTGTCTGCAGTACTGTTTGCCTATATTCTGTTTGAACCGTGGAAACTGATTTTCGTGTTCTTTATTCCGATTCCGGCAATTATTTTTGCTGTGCTGTATGTGGCCTATAGCATCTGGTCGGGTAAACGTGGCAATTCCAATATTAACCACAGCGCGCATTTGTGGGGAGCAGCCTATGGGGTGATTATCACCATCATGATTGAGCCGCGTTTAATTCCGCATTTCCTGAATAAACTTAGCCAGCTTCCGTTCTAAATTTAAGCAATTTGAAGCGCCTGCGGTATATTTTGACAACGCATGACTACAAATTAATACAGTATGCCGCAGCGGTTGGCGTCTAAAATAACTCGAATAATAACTAAGATTGAAGATGGAAGATGAGAGATGAAAAAGTTATTTCTGATTGCCGGCTGTTTACTGAGCTTAAGTGCCTGTGCCGTCCATACCCCAGAAGGCCGTTTGGTGATTGATCCTGACTCACGCATTTATGGCCATCCGGGAGATTTCTGCCCACCAGGTCAGGCCAAAAAAGGCCGCTGCTAAGCCCATTTTTCCATTTAGCCTCCAGAACGGAGGCTTTTTACCGCATCATCATAAACTGCAATTTCATTGGATAATTCATACAATTTTGGTAGTTAATGCCACCCCATCTCGCAATTTGGCATAGATAATGTATACACCTGTATATTAATTTGCTTTCAAGCTGCGAGTTTTTGCATGTCCACATTAGACGGCCTACAATTTCCACATTTCGAAAACCAGAAACCCAGTACTTCACGCACAGGACGTGCGATTATTGCCGAGGCACTGGCCGGTGTTGCACCGCAACTGTCCCAGCAAACCCTGTCTGAAAAGAACTGGCGCAAACAGTATCCCAAATATTTTAAGGCGCTGGTCGAATACGGCATTCAGACCTGCCAGAATCCGATTCAGATTGCCGAACACGGCCTGAATAAAGCGCATAGCAGTTTCGAGTTTTATCGACATGGACAAAAACATTTGCTGAAAGATGTGATGAGCCTCGATGCCCAGCCTTTGCACACAGTTAAAATCCAGGGCCAAAGCACGACGGTGCCGGAATGGTATGTACCGTATCAGGGACAAAAATTGCAAGGTCAGGCACTGCTTGAGCAAATTCAGCGCTGGGAAGATGGCGGGATTATTGAACACAGTCATGCTCAAGCTTTACGTGCAGCGGTGGCTCATCCGAAATGGTTTGATTTATCGGACCGTACCATGGTGCTGTTTGGCGCGGCCTCTGAAGCTGGTCCTCTGACCTGGCTATCGAAATGGAAAGCCAATATTGTCGCGGTCGATTTACCCAATGCCCGGGTCTGGAACAAAATTTTAGAAACCGTGCAACAGGGTAATGCCACCCTGTATGCACCAGCGACTGAAGCGGTAGATGAAAACAGCACGACTGAGCTATTAAAAGAGCAGCTTGGCGCCAATTTGCTGACCCAAACTCCTGAAATTGCCCAGTGGTTAACCCAGTTTGAACAGCAGCTGGATTTGGCTGCCATTGCCTATTTAGATGGTGAAAAACACGTGCGTGTGGCCATGGCGATGGATGCGATTATGCAGGCCGTCAGCGCGCAAAAAGCCGATACCAGCCTGATGTTTATGTGCACCCCAACCGATGTCTATGCAGTGCCTGCCGATGTGATTCAGGCCTCAAAAGACAAGTATCAGCAGCGCTCGAAAGCCCAGCAACTGCTGACCCGTGGGGTTTCAACGGTTACGGCGCAGCATTTCTTCCAGAAAAACCTGCATGATCTGGTGCATTCAGACAATGGACAGGATTACGGCATTGCCGACTGTCTGGTGGTAGAACAAGGACCGAACTATGCGCTTGCCAAACGTATTCAGCAATGGCGCGCCACCCTCGCCCGTCATCAGGGACAGCGTGTCAGCATTAATATTGCACCATCAACCACAACCTATTCGGTGACTAAAAATCCGTTATTAAAAGCGGCATTTAATGGTGCCAGCCTGTTTGATGTAGAAGCTTTTGCGCCAGAAACCACCAATGCGATTATGGCCGCGCTCTGGATTCATGACCTGCGTAATCCACAGTCGGTGGCCAATCCGGAAGTGACCCTGAACCATCCTTTAGAATTGATGATGGAAGGGGCCAACCATGGCGGTTTATGGCGTGTCGCATATTTGGCCCGTACTGCCCTGCCTTTTGCAGCTTTATATGGTTTTGCTACCGAGAAGCTGCCTAAAGAGCTGCTGGCCAAGCTAAAGAAATAAGAGATTTTAATCTCTCTTCGATTGTTCCCTCTCCCCTTGCATAGCAGTGCTACGTATCTCAAAAAGAGAGGGAAAATCGTGGTAAAGCTGATTTCTATTTAAAAGATAAAAGAGTGGATAGGTCCATTAAAGAAAGAGAAGCTTTGATATTGCTTAGGCTATTTCCTTACCCCCAGCCCTCACCCCTTGAGAGAATGCATTGTAGATTTGTTGTCTATCTAAAAAAATAAAGGGCGTCACGGCCTGGGATTTGAACAATCTGTTCCATCTGCAGATATAAAAAACGCTGCCCAGGCAGCGTTTTTTATTGCGGATGAACCGGCTTAGAATACTTTCAGGAATAACCAGAACAGGCCACCCGATAAACAGATAGTCGCAGGTAAGGTGAAAATCCACGCCGATAGAATGGTTTTAACCATCTGCAAATTCAGGCCAGATTTGTTCGCCACCATGGTCCCGGCCACCGCACTGTTCAAGACATGCGTGGTTGATACCGGCATACCAAAGCCATCTGCTGCGGCAATGGTCGACATCGCCACCAGTTCGGCTGACATGCCCTGACCATAAGTCATGTGCTGTTTACCAATCCGCTCACCAACGGTAACCACAATACGTTTCCAGCCGACCATGGTTCCTAAGCCCAGTGCCAGTGCCACCGCAACTTTAACCCAGGTTGGAATATATTGCAGGAAGGAATCGAGATGATCACGGTAATCATCGACCACTTTTTCCTGTTCCTTGCTCATGGCAGGTAAAGCTTCCGCTTTATCCAGACGCTTGAATGACGTGGTGCTGAGGTACATATCATTACGCAATGCTGCCACTTCTGCTTCAGGAATATTTTTCAAGTCGCCATATTGGCCCACGCGCTCACCTAAGTGATCAGTCAGACTGGCCAAAGCCGGTACCACTTCCGGGGTAATTTCCTTGGTCTGAATGTACTTAGTGATTACTTCACGCGCCTGCGCATCCGGAATATCGGTATGGTTGGCATAAATTGCAGACGCGGTTTGTGTCGACAATTGCTGGAAAGACTGGATATGCTGGTTGTCCAGTTCCTTATTCAAGGAATAAGCCAATGGCACAATCCCAATCAAGATCAGCATGATTAAGCCCATACCTTTCTGACCGTCATTAGAACCGTGGGCAAAGCTCACCCCGGTACAGGTAAAGATCAGGATGGCACGGATTAATGGCGGTGGCGGTTTGTTACCTTCAGGCGGCTGGAACAGTTCCAACTGGCGCTTGAAAATCTTTTTCACCAGCAGGAAAAGTACGGCAGCAAAGGCAAAACCAATTAATGGCGAGAACAGTAAAGCCTTACCGACTTTCATCACCTGTTCCATATCCACACCGGATGCACCAGCGCCCGCATTGAGGATGTAGTTCATAATTCCCACACCCAGAATGGAACCAATTAAGGTATGCGAACTTGAAGCCGGAATACCGAGGAACCAGGTGCCTAAATTCCAGAGAATGGCCGCAATCAGCATGGCAAAGACCATGGCAAAACCTGCGCCTGAGCCAACATTCATGATCAGCTCGACCGGTAGCAAGGCAATAATACCGTAGGCCACGGCACCACTGGCGACCATCACCCCAAGGAAGTTACAGAAACCGGCCCACATTACCGCAACCGGTGCAGACAAGGCATTGGTATAAATGACCGTGGCCACCGCGTTGGCGGTGTCATGGAAACCGTTAACAAATTCAAAGCCCAACGCAATAAATAAAGCGGTGGCCAGCAGAATCACCGAATACAGGCTAAGCGCCGGAACATGCGATAAATCTGCCGATAATTGAAAGCCGATGTAAATAAGCGTTGAAATAATAAGCGTTAGAAACACCGGCATAAAGAATTTCGGTGTTGGCACATGAACATTGGTCGACTTTTTCGGAGCCGACTGGTGTGCTGAATCTACGGGAGTTTGATTAGAATTCATGCAAGCAGGAAAAGAGGATACAAAATCCCCTTATTGTTCAGTTAAATTGTGACAATTATATGACAAAAGCAGGTCGAATAAAGTAATTTTTCTACTTTATTTGCCACAATTTCCTGATAATTTTATAGACAAAAAATCAAACTATTCAAAATAAATCAAAAACTTATAAACCACCATCTCATCTTCATTCGGTTTTCTGTCATTGCTGTCATCTTTGATGACACTGAAATATTACAAGCACAGCAAAACCCGACCCATTTTTAGACCTTCTCATACTGCCATAGCTATATGACAATTTTATGAATCCTTACAATGATTTATTTATAACGATGTGTATATTTTCAAAATAAGCCCATGAAAACGTATACTTTTTCAGCAAAGATGCCACAAAGTTCCGTTCCATCCCATCAATTGCGGAAAAAAGCAGTCGAACTCTGCTAAAATATTGCGCATTTCTGATTCATCAAAACAAGGGTTTTTTATGTCCACGCTTGCTACCCTGAAAGAACTTCTTGCCAAAAGAATTTTAATTATTGATGGTGCTATGGGTACCATGATCCAACGCCATAAATTGGAAGAAGCCGATTATCGTGGTGAGCGTTTTGCTGACTGGGCCTATGACCTGAAAGGCAACAATGACCTGCTGGTACTGACCCAGCCGCAGATTATTCAAGGCATTCATGAAGCCTACCTAGATGCCGGCGCCGATATTATTGAAACCAACAGCTTTAACGGCACGCGCGTTTCCATGGCGGATTACCACATGGAAACGCTGGTTCCGGAAATTAACCGTGAAGCTGCGCGTCTGGCCAAAGCTGCCTGTGAAAAATATTCAACACCGGAAAAACCGCGTTTTGTGGCGGGTGTCTTGGGGCCAACGTCACGCACCTGTTCAATTTCACCAAACGTAAATGATCCGGCATTTCGTAATATCACTTTTGATGAACTCAAAGAAAACTATATTGAAGCTGCGCACGCCCTGATTGAAGGCGGTGCCGATATTCTGCTGATTGAAACCGTTTTCGATACGCTAAACTGTAAAGCTGCAATTTTTGCGGTAAAAGAAGTCTTTAAACAGCTGGGCCGAGAATTACCGCTGATGATTTCCGGCACCATCACCGATGCCTCAGGCCGTACCTTAACCGGCCAGACTGCTGAAGCGTTCTGGAACTCGGTGCGTCATGGCGATTTACTCTCTATTGGCTTTAACTGTGCCTTAGGTGCAGATGCCATGCGTCCACACGTAAAAACCGTATCCGATGTGGCCGATGTCTTTGTTTCTGCACACCCGAATGCCGGCCTGCCAAATGCTTTTGGTGGTTATGATGAAACCCCGGAACAAACTGCTGCCTTCTTAAAAGAATTTGCCGAAAGCGGCTTAATTAATATTACAGGTGGTTGCTGTGGCACCACGCCGGATCATATCCGTGCCATTGCTCAAGCCGTTGAAGGTATTGCACCACGTCAGCTGCCAGAGATTGAGCCTGCTTGTCGTTTAAGTGGTTTAGAACCATTTAACATTCATGATGATTCTTTATTTGTAAACGTAGGCGAGCGTACCAACGTTACAGGTTCTAAAAAATTTCTGCGTTTAATTCGTGAAGAAAACTTTGCAGAAGCCTTAGATGTTGCACGTCAACAGGTTGAAAGCGGTGCACAGGTCATCGACATCAACATGGATGAAGGCATGCTCGATTCACAGGGCGCGATGGTGCACTTCCTGAATCTGGTGGCTTCTGAGCCGGACATTTCCCGCGTGCCAATCATGATTGACTCATCTAAATGGGAAATTATTGAAGCCGGTCTGAAATGTGTACAAGGTAAAGCCGTCGTCAACTCAATTTCCCTGAAAGAAGGTTATGACGAGTTTGTCGAAAAAGCGCGTCTATGCCGTCAGTATGGTGCTGCCGTGATCGTAATGGCCTTTGATGAAAATGGTCAGGCCGATACTGCCGCACGTAAAAAAGAAATCTGTAAACGTTCTTATGATGTACTGGTCAATGACGTGGGCTTCCCGGCTGAAGATATTATCTTTGACCCGAACGTGTTTGCGGTTGCAACCGGTATTGAAGAACACAACAACTACGCGGTAGATTTCATTGAAGCGACGGGCTGGATTAAACAGAATCTGCCACATGCCATGATTTCTGGCGGTATTTCTAACGTGTCGTTCTCTTTCCGGGGTAATGAGCCGGTACGTGAAGCGATTCATGCCGTGTTCCTGTACTATGCGATTAAACAAGGCCTGACCATGGGTATTGTGAACGCTGGTCAGCTAGCCATTTATGATGATATTGACCCGGAACTGAAGGATGCGGTTGAGAACGTGATTCTGAACCAAAATCAGGGTGCCAGCGGTCAGGATGCCACGGAAAAACTGCTGGAAGTCGCGGAAAAATATCGTGGTCAGTCGGGCGTTAAAAAAGAAGAAGAAAACCTGGAATGGCGTAACCAGCCGGTGGAAAAACGTCTGGAATATGCGCTGGTCAAAGGGATTACCACCTTTATTAATGAAGATACCGAAGAAGCCCGCTTAAAAGCCAAACGTCCGCTAGATGTAATTGAAGGTCCACTGATGGACGGTATGAACGTGGTCGGCGATCTGTTTGGTGCCGGTAAAATGTTCCTGCCGCAAGTGGTGAAATCGGCCCGTGTGATGAAACAGGCAGTGGCCTGGTTAAACCCGTACATTGAAGCAGAAAAAACTGTGGGTGAGTCCAAAGGTAAAGTGCTGATGGCCACGGTAAAAGGCGACGTGCACGATATTGGTAAAAACATTGTTGGTGTGGTTTTGGGCTGTAACGGCTATGACATTATTGACCTGGGCGTAATGGTGCCGGCAGAGAAAATCCTGCAAACGGCTATTGATGAAAAAGTCGATATTATTGGCTTGTCGGGTCTGATCACCCCATCTTTAGATGAAATGGTTTTTGTTGCCAAAGAAATGCAGCGAAAAGGCTTCAATATTCCATTGATGATTGGCGGTGCGACTACATCGAAAGCACATACGGCCGTGAAAATTGATCCGCAATATTCCAATGATGCGGTGATTTATGTGGCTGATGCTTCACGTGCTGTCGGTGTGGCAACCACCCTGCTGTCACAAGAGATGAAACCGGCCTTTGTGGCAGACACCCGCGCTGAATATGCCAAAGTGCGTGAGCGTATTGCCAACAAGCAGCCAAAAGCGGCGAAACTGTCTTATACAGAATCAATTGAAAACGGCCTGAAAATTGACTTTAAAGCCAACACACCAGTAAAACCAAACTTTATTGGTACCCAAACCCTAACCAACTATCCGCTGGAAACGCTGGTTGAATATTTTGACTGGACCCCGTTCTTTATTTCATGGAGTCTGGCCGGTAAATTCCCAGCCATCCTGACCGATGAAGTGGTGGGTGAAGCAGCGACTGACTTATACAATCAGGCGCAGGCGATGCTGAAAGATATTATCGACAACAAACGCTTTGATGCGCGCGCAGTATTTGGTCTGTATCCGGCCAACCGTTCCGGTGCAGATTCAGTCGAAGTGTATGATGCAACGGGCACTCAAGTCACGCATACCTTCCAGCACGTTCGTCAGCAGTCAGACAAAGTCACTGGCAAACCGAACCTGTCACTGGCCGATTTTGTCGCGCCAAAAGGTGAAGCGGAAGACTATTTAGGTGGCTTTACCGTGTCGATCTTTGGTGCAGAAGAAATGGCCAATGAGTACAAAGCCAAAGGCGATGACTACAATGCCATTCTGGTACAGTCTTTAGGTGACCGTTTTGCCGAAGCCTTTGCCGAGCATTTGCATGAACGTATCCGTAAAGAGTTCTGGGGCTATCAGGCCAATGAACAACTGTCAAATGAAGAGCTGATTAAAGAGAAATATGTCGGGATTCGTCCGGCGCCGGGCTACCCTGCTTGCCCAGAGCACTCTGAAAAAGCGCCTTTATTTGACTGGTTAGGTTCAACCGACAAGATTGGTACGCAACTGACCAGCAGCTTTGCGATGTGGCCGCCATCATCAGTCAGTGGCTTCTACTATGCCAACCCTGAAAGCCAATACTTTAATGTGGGTAAAATCGCAGGCGACCAGCTGGAAGATTATGCACAGCGTAAAGGGTGGACGTTGGATGAAGCGAAACGTTGGTTAGCACCAAATTTAGATGATTCGATTTCTTAATTGAATCATCAAGTATAGATATAAAAAATCCCCTCAAGTGAGGGGATTTTTTATTTTTTAGAAATTATTCTATTAAGTTCTTTATAAGCAGCTTCTTTACTGTCATACACACCTGTGTTAGGAATTTGAAGAAAATTTTGACTACATCTTCTATGTTTAATGAGGTATCCACCTCTTTCTAAAACAATTTGATAATCTTTACCTTTGAACTGCTCAAGAGTAAGATTTCCATACTTATCTGCTGTCCAATTTTTCTTTGAACGCTCATAAACAGTCAGAGCCGCCAATACATCAGCAATACTATTAAACCTTTTTTCATGTGAACACACCATTTTTCGAATAATGGAGATTAACTTAGTATCGATATAAAATGGGAATTTACTGTAATCGACTAGTTTTTGTGTAGTAATTCTACTCTCAATTACCTTATCTATCAAAATGGCTTTTTCCGCATAAGTTCTTAGAGCATCATATTTTGCTCTCTCACGTCGTGATAAATAATTTTCTCCATTAGTACTCAAAGAACAACCTAACAATTCTGCAAAGATTATTCCGGCTTGGTAAATATCAGATTTTTTATCAAAGAAACCTTGAGAGCCAAAAGACTCAGGAGGTCTATATAAAATACTATGTTTATAAACAAATGACTTATTGGATGAGTTTAATCGTTTGATTGATCCAAAATCACCTATTTTCAAACAATTGGACTCTACAAGAAGGTTGTCAGGTTTTAGATCTCTATGAATTAAATTGAATTCCTTAGAATGAAGGCAACTTAAACCTTTCATCAAATCCTTAAAAAGTTTCAATGCTAGCTGAGTAGAGATACGCTCTCGATTCAAAAAACTTGTTAAACTTTCTTGAGCTCTTTCCATTACATAATATGAGGTAGAATAACCCTGAGAAGATAACAAGCCAGCATCATGAACCTTTAATATATTTTCATGATTTATACGAGCAACCAAAGTTGGTTCGTGGATAATTGAATCTTTTTCATGATCATAAATTTTAATTGCTACTTCACGATTAAGATGTTTGTTTTTAGCTAATATTATTTCACCATTCGCCCCGTCCTGATTACAACTTAAAAATTCAAGCTCCTGCTTTTCAATAAAGAGTTTTTCAATTTCTTTTCCATATTGTGAAGTCTCAATAAATTGATTCAAACTCATTTTTATAAGCACCCCAAACTAGCTAACTGAAATGCCTTTTCTGTATATTTAGGATAACCATCCAACTGAGTTTGGATGGCTCCTGATTTCAACTTAGCTCTTATGGTCGCTCCAGCCACTGATATTACATCAACTTGATTAAGAGTAAGTAAAATCCCCTCCATAACAAAAGTTACTGCACCTGCAGCATACTCACCTTTTTGTTGTCTTGTATTAATCACAATTTTTGAGGGAGAATATTGATCAATTAATGCCACAAATAAATCACGAAAACTTTGAGCATCATCTTGGTTGGTGCTATTAAGTGAGATTTTTTTATATTCTTTACCTATGCATTGACCATCGTTAGCTTTTTCAACGACTACTACAATTGCATCTGAGCCCTTCAACTCAATACCAAACACAACCATTCCTACTCCTTAGTATTTTCAAGCTTTTAAGTAGGAATGAATCTGGGCTAGTTTTATAATTTCAAGACTGACCACACAAAATTATTCTGGAATTTATAAAATAAATTAAATACTTATCCCCTCACCCCAGCCCTCTCCCCATAGGGAGAGGGAGTGTCACCTAATCTCATGCTTATAATTTTTTTCATAATGAAAGTTCCCTCTCCTGAGCAAGTTTTAAAGCAGTGCTTTAAAACGAAGTGCAAGTGAGGGTTAGGGAGAGGTAATTTATTAAATCAAAACCGCCTCTTTTCTAAACTATCTATCCTTAACTAACCGTTTTTACACTTTTAAGTCAGCAAAAATCATCACTTTCATGAATAATAGACCAATAAATTTATCTCCCAAATCAATAACTATTGGTGTTTCAATGAAAAAACTCATCAACAACCCTGAAAACTTGGTTGTCGACATGTGCAAAGGCTTTGTCTTGGCACACCCCGAACTACAATTCACCGAATCGCATAAAATCATTTCAAGAAAAGAAAAACATAACAATGTCGCGCTGATCAGTGGCGGTGGTAGTGGGCATGAACCTGCACATGCAGGCTTTGTGGGTCAAGGCATGTTAGACGCTGCCGTATGTGGGGACGTGTTTGCATCGCCTTCGCAAATTCAGGTCTATAAAGCCTTACAACACGTCGCAACCGACAAAGGCGTGCTGATGATCATCAAAAACTATTCTGGCGATATGATGAATTTCCAGAATGGTGCAGCCTTAGCCACTGAAGATGGTATTAAAGTCGACTATGTTAAAGTTGCCGATGATATTGCAGTCAAAGACAGCCTGTATACCGTCGGTCGTCGTGGCGTTGCAGGAACCATCTTTGTACATAAAATTGCTGGTGCTGCTGCATCAAAGGGTTATGAACTTGCACGTGTCAAAGAGCTTGCACAAAAAGCAGCGGACAATGTGATTAGTCTAGGTTTTGCCTATAGCTCATGTACCGTTCCTGCCAAAGGAACACCGACCTTCACCCTTGCCGATGATGAAATGGAATACGGCGTGGGTATTCACGGTGAACCGGGTATTCGTCGTGAAAAAATCTTGCCCTCGAAAGAATTGGCACAACGCATGGTAGATGATCTGTTTTTAGATCGCCCAGACATGAAAGAAGTCGCCGTGTTGATCAATGGCTTTGGCTCTACCCCAATGCAAGAACTGTATGTGTTTAACCATGATGTTTGCGAACACCTTGCGCGTAAAGGCATCAAAATTTACCGTACATTTGTCGGCAACTACATGACCAGCATCGACATGAACGGTGCTTCTGTTTCACTACTTGCGGTAGATGATGAACTGAAAGACTACTTAGATGCCAAAGCCAATACCCCTGCCTTAAAACTGGATGGTTCACCTGCCTTGCCATTTGAGTTTGCAACCAAAGATGCAACAGCAGAATATAATGCCAACACCGCAGTCGAAACAGCAGCAGAACATGCTGAAATTCAAAATGAACAGTTCACCATTGAAAATATGCGTTATGTGGTCGATGTGATGGCAGCGTGTATCATTAAAAATGAAGTGCCGTTTTGTGAATTAGATGCACATGCAGGTGACGGCGATTTTGGTATGAGCGTGGCAAAAGGTTTTAAACAACTTAAAAAAGAATGGCAAAGCCTGATCCAGGCACAGTACATGGATGAATTCTTACTGAACAGTTCGATGATCATCATGGAGCATTGTGGTGGGGCATCAGGTCCAATCTGGGGTTCTGCATTCCGTGCTGCGAGTAAAGCCATTCAAGGCAAAACCGCATTAAGCGTGGCAGATTTTGCCGATATGCTTCAAGCAGCAGTAAAAGGCATTCAGGTGACAGGTGAACGCTCATTTGGTCGTGGTGCTGTGGTGGGTGATAAAACACTGATTGATGCACTTGTGCCATGTGCAGACTCATGGTCTGCCAACACCGCCAAAAGCTTTAAAGAAAACTTTATTTTAGGTGCTCAGGCTGCTGTTCAAGGTGCTGAATCAACCAAAGATATCGTGGCACGTATGGGACGCGCGGGCACTGTCGGTGACCGTAGCTTAGGCTATCCTGATGCAGGTGCTTATGGTTTAGGCGTAATCTTTAGCGATATTGCTGAGCATATTAAATAAGATTTTCAAGATTTAAAAAAGCCTCGCATCATCGGGGCTTTTTTATTTACCGGTGTGTCCCGTCCTGAAATAAGCTGGCAGAAAGAACGTCTATTGAAATTTTTCCAGATACTTGGTCAACTTTTCTTTGACCACAACCCTTTTATTGCCCTTCATCTGGGCTTCACTCAGAATTCCTTCCGAATCAACCACCACCACGCGATGTCCATCTTGCTGCAAACGCTCTACCCCTTCAAACAGCATCCGCGCACCCACATCATGAATTAAGGTGAGGTTGGTCAGATCGAGTACAATTGTTGTATTGCCCGGCGGTTCTTCCTGTAAGTTACGCAGCAGCATTTCTGACTCGGTAAACTGCAACACCCCACGCAGTTCATAAACGCGAACATCATCATTTTTGCCAGCCCAATAACAGCTTTGAATAATGGTTTGTGCGGAAGGCGTCCCTTCCATCAGATGCAGGCCCATATCGGCAGATAAACGCTCAAAAATATCAATCCCGCGGACACTGTTGCCATGTTCATCTACACGCGGTGAAAATACCGCAATGCCGACCTGCCCCGGCAGCACACCAATAATCCCGCCAGACACGCCACTTTTGGCCGGAATCCCCACCGTGGTGAGCCAGTCTCCGGCCGCATCATACATACCACAACTGAGCATCACGCTTAACACCTGCCGCACCACTGCCCGATCCAGCAAACACTCACCCGTTTTCGGATGCAGGCCACCATTGGCCAAGACACTTGCGATGTGCGCCAAATCCTTAACCGTGACCTTAATTGCGCACTGCTGGATATATCCATTTACAATTTCGACCGGGTCAGTGTCTAGTGCACCGACAGTACGCAGCATATAGCCAATCGACAGATTTCGGAATGCAGTCTTCATTTCGGAGGTATAGACCTGTTCATCAAAACTTAATTCCCGCCCGGCCAGTTCACTTAAAAAACGGCGCAGCTGCTCGGCCCGTGAAATGCCATCCGTAGTTTGAATTAATGAATGGGTGGTAATCGCCCCCGAGTTGATCATCGGGTTTTTCGGAATATTCAGTTCTTTATCTAGGGAAATCTGGTTAAAGGCTTCTCCGGAGGGTTCAACGCCTACTTTTTGCAAAACTTCTTCAATGCCTAACTGCTCCAGCACCAGTGCATAGGCAAAGGGTTTGGACATGGACTGGATGGTAAATTCATGACCATCATCACCGCTGGAATAGATCATGCCATCTGCGGTGGACAGGGCCAGCGCCAGCTTGTTAGGATCAGCCTGTGCCAGTTCGGGAATATAATCGGCCAGCTGCCCGCCCGCATTGCGCTGACATTGTGACAAAACATGCTTTAAATAATCTGGAACAGGCGTTTGCATAGGGTGGGTCCTTTTTTTGGCATTATCATTGTTGTAGATGGCAACTTTATTTTATACCGCAAGCCGGCGCGTTTTGGCCCGGCAGTTACAGCATCGCTACACGCATCGCTTTTCTAAATCTTCTTGATTCAATTATGCGTTCAAGATTGTGCACTTTTTTAGATCACTGTCTGGGAGAAGCTGCTATGATGGCGCGATTTTTTGACTTACCTGCAATTTGTTCATGTTAGCCGAAAATTTCTCCCTCTACAGTGCGCTAATCCCGCTGTTTATGATGGCCTTTGGCAGCGTCATTCTGCTGCTGCGGCTGTTCCAACCGATTCCCACCTATTTTCTGTGGTATGCCGCATCGACCTTGTGTACGGGTCTGGCCGTACTGATCATTACCGTGGTCTCCGCCCAAGTGTTGCCGACCTTTAGCTTTATTCCGACCACGCTACTGTTTATCAGCTGTGCGATGTTCACCCATGCCATTCATTTACGGCTGAATGTGACCACGCGCTGGGCATTTCTGCTGGTGCTAATTGCCATTGCCGAGTCAATTTATGTGTATTTTTCGGTGTTTGATGAGCAATATGCACAGCGGATGCTGGTGCTGACCATCACCATTACCCTGATTTTTTCGCATAATTTAAAGGCTTTATATCAGGTCAAGCTCAAGCAGAAACTGGATCGCCTGTTACACCTGTCACTGTTGCTGTTAAGCGCGGTGATTGCGCTGCGCACCCTGTATCTGTTTGTGGTATTACAGCCGACCAACCAGATTTTAAGCAATAATCTGGTCGCTGCCGGCACCCAGCTGATTATTCTCTGCCTGAGCCTGTTGATGGCCGGGCTGCTGTTTCATAGTGCCTATCAGGAGATTTTCCAGCAGCTGCAAAAAGAACGGAATCTTGATCCATTAACCGGCTTGCTGAATCGCCGGGCGCTGGAGGAACGTCTGAAACGCTTAAAACAGCACAGCCGTTCCAAGCAGAATGCGATTATTCTGTGTGATCTGGACTTTTTTAAACAAATTAATGATCAGTATGGGCATAAGGTTGGCGATGTCGCGCTACAGCATGTCACCGAAATTATCAGCAAAGCGGTGCGTAAATACGACGAGATCTGCCGGATGGGTGGTGAAGAATTTCTGATTTTACTGCAAGATACCCCGCCGGATATCGCAATTCAGGTGGCAGAACGGATTCGCAGCAGCATCGAAACCACGCCACTGATTCAGAGTGGTCAGGTCATTTCGATGACTGGCAGTTTCGGCATCAGCTTTTTACAGCACTTTGATGAGTTTTCTCAGGCTGCGCAGCAGGCCGATTTACTGCTGTATCAGGCCAAAAATCTGGGCCGCAACCAGATGTACTGGCAACAATAACAATCATCGACACACGCAGACTTTTATAACTATTAGTTTATTTTTCCCAAATAAAGTTTGATTATTCATAGCTATAGCTCTTCTTTAAAATTACGGTTCCTGTTTTTAGTCCAGTCAGAAGATACGCATGGATGCTACTCCCCGTTTAAGCCGTGAAGACAAACGCACACTTGGCCTGTCCTCACTCGGCGGTGCACTCGAATTTTATGACTTTGTCATTTATGTCTTTTACGCCAAAATTATTTCCGATCTGTTTTTTCCAAGCACCCTCAGTCCATTTTGGGCCATGCTGAATACCTACGGGATTTTTGCAGCCGGTTATTTCTTCCGTCCACTCGGCGGTGTGGTGATGGCGCATTTTGGCGACCTGATTGGCCGTAAACGCCTGTTTAGCCTGTCCATTTTATTGATGGCCCTACCCACGCTGTTTATTGGCATCATGCCGACCTTTGAAAGTATTGGTTATGCCGCGCCATTATTGTTACTGCTGATGCGTGTGGTACAAGGTATTGCCATTGGTGGTGAAATTCCTGCGGCCTGGACCTTTGTTTCTGAGCATGTGCCGGAAAAAAGAATTGGTTTTGCCAATGGCCTGCTAACCGCCGGCCTGTCCTTAGGGATTTTACTCGGTGCGTTAATGTCACTGTTTATATCGCTGCAATTTACTGCGGCCGAAATTCAGGACTGGGCATGGCGCATTCCGTTTATTGTTGGCGGGATTTTTGGTCTGGTGGCACTGTATTTACGCAGTTATTTACATGAAACCCCGGTATTTAAAGCCATGCAGGCACGCAAGGAACTGGCTAAGGAATTACCGGTGAAACAGGTGCTGGCGCAGCATCGTAGCGGTGTGGTGATGGGCATGTTTTTTACCTGGTTCCTGACCGCCTGTGTGGTGGTGCTGATTTTGGCCATGCCAAACCTGCTGGTCGGTGCATTTGGTTTTGACCGCGCCGATGCCTTTAAAATGCAAAGTGCCGCCATTGTCATGCAGATGATTGGCTGTATTGTGGCCGGGCTACTGGCCGACCGTTTTGGTGCTGGCCGCGTTATTTTATTCGGTTCCCTGCTGGTCGCTGCAATTGCCTCGCTGTTCTACAACAGTCTGGGCCATGTTGAAGCATCAACAATCTTTATGCTGTATATGCTTTTGGGTCTGGCCTCTGGAACAGTCGGGATGGTGTCATATAGCATGGTGAAAATGTTCCCGGCACAAATCCGTTTTTCCGGTATTTCATTTTCTTATAATGTGGCTTATGCCATTGCCGGCGGCATTACCTTACCGCTGGTGCAGTGGCTAAGCCTGTATAGCAATATTGGCGCGCTATATTATATCTGGGTGGTGTGTCTGGTGGCGTTTATGACCGCCTGGTTTTATCAGCAGCGCTTTGAGCGTGCTCGTTCTTCAGTTTAATCCAGCTCGAAACAAAAGAGCCCGGCTTCATCCGGGCTCTTTATCCAAAGATGTGCAGGTTTTAGCTTTTTAAATTCTTCTTGAGTTCATCTTCCACAATATTAATCTCTACTTCGCTAAAGCGGCGAATTTCACCTTCTGCATGTTTTTCTAGCATCCCGCCAATTAACGGCACTTTCACTTTTACTGTCCAGTTCAGCTGGATCTGAATCTGCTGATCATTGCCCGTCACCGAACGTGCACAGCGGGCCTCTAAAGGCAAGTTCGCACCTAAATCAATGGTTGAGGTCAATGCACTCAGATTGGTGACATCGGTGCGCTTTAAACGAAAAGCATCTTTTAGCAGTTTTTTGGCGATGTCTGGAATATTCACATCCAGGTTATAGGCACGGCGCAAGGTGTAAATATCACCGTTGATCTGCGATTCCAGAATCTCCAGATTTTCCCCGGGAATGCGTTTGCACACATTTTCATGTAATGCGGTATTTGCAGCCAGCTGTTTGAATTCGCTCAATGAAACACCTTGAATGGTGGCGTTGACAGTAAATTGATGCGCCATAGTTTATCCCTGATTTTGTCTTTATCTTCGGTCTTGTTCTTGATGGGGAACCTGCTGTTGCAGCCGGTTCATCGCCTGTTTATTTAAAAGAATTCTGCACGCGCTGTCATTGGCTGAATGTGGTCGGATTGTTCTGGTGTCTGCCATATTCAATCCGCAGCATCTCACCAGCATCAATCCTGACAAAACAGTCCAGATAATCAATCCGGGCATAAAACTGTTCAGCACCATCATCCAGTCCGGTCACCGACCAGTGAATGCCGGCCGGAAACTGCTCAAGCCAGCCCGACTGATAAAAATCGGCGACTGAATCAAAATGCAGGCCCTCGGCAGCGGCCTGTTGCAGACGCTGTGCCACCTGTTCAAACTTGGCCTGTTGCTGCTGGCGAAAATCAATCAGCATGGCTTATCTCATCCTGCTTCTATTACTATTTATTTCTATCGCTGTTTATTTTAAACCTTCTGGCCAATGAACGCGCCAGTTTTGACACTGCCCCTCCGCAACATTCAAACTAGAACCAGTCTAAAAATATACGAGTTCAGGATGAACACCACCACCTCTGCTATCCACACATCACCGCTTGAGATCCGCAGCGTTTCTTTCCCGGCCAGCGATGGTTATCTGCTGACCGGCACCTGTTATACCCCGTCTCAGATCAAGGCACAGCTTCTGGTGGCCTGTGCAACCGGCGTGCCGCAAGCCTTTTATCGCCGTTTTGCCGAGTACATGAGCCAATATCAGTATCAGGTGCTGTGTTTTGATTATCGCGGTGTGGCCAAATCGGCACCGAAACGGCTGAAAGGCTTTCAGATGTCTTATCTGGATTGGGGCAAACTGGATCTGGCCGGTGCGATTGCCTATTTTAAACGTGACCAGATGCCGCTGTTTATGGTCGGTCATTCCTATGGCGGACAAGCGCTCGGATTAGCACCGAATCATGCGCAGGTCACGGCGCTATACTGTTTTGGTACCGGTGCCGGCTGGCATGGCTATATGCCACTGAAAGAAAAAATTAAAGTGCAATTTGTCTGGAACCTGATTTTCCCGCCGATGGTGGCCCTGGCCGGTTATTTGCCGTGGAGCAAGCTGAACATGGGCGCAGACCTGCCGCTGGGCGTATATCAGGAATGGCGTAAATGGTGTAAAAATCCGACTTACTTTTTTGGTGACCCGGCACAACAGGCGCTGTTTGAATGTTATGCACAGGTCAAAACCCCAATTTATGCCGCTTCTTCACTGGATGATGACTGGGCTTTACCCAATTCCCGGTATGCCTTTATGCAGCATTATTGCAATGCCTCAGTGAAAATGATCAACCTGAGTCCGCAGCAGTTTGGCTTAAGCCAGATTGGACATATGGGCTATTTCCGCCAAGGCGCAGAACAAATCTGGGATCAGGTGGCGGCCACATTTGCCCCATATTTGCCATCCGCTGCAAATATCGAAGCGAGCATTTCATCGTAATCAGGACGGTAAAGACAGGCGCTGCTGGGTTTCACGGCCCTCCCGATCCACATGGGTGATAAAAATACCGTACTGGCTCACATAGTATTCCAGTGACTGTTCATAGAAGGTCCAGTAAATGGTCCATTCGCCCAGATCGGTATCTGCAATCCGGGTCTGGGTTTTGGCCGGCATTTTACGCAACACCTGTTCCTGCAGCATTGGGCCATCATCTTTATGCTGTACAGCTGGTGCGTCCTGCATAAAGATGTCCGCCACATCATCAAACAGCTGCTGTTCATAGGCAGCAACTTCCTCAATCACCTCTTCGACCGGTCGCGGGCATTTCTGGCTAATCGGGCCTTGCACCATATTGCAATAGGCGGCCTGATGTTTCTGAAAGGCACGGTTAATTCTGATTTTGATCATGACTTTCCACAGCGCATAAAAGGCCAGAAAAATCAGGAGGATTGCCAGTATTTTTGCCATAAGCCCGCTTACCTCAATGGTTCGGTTCTCATTTCCCAGCGTTTGGTCTCGTTTCTCTTATCTCAGCGCTCTTGCAGATGGATCATGCCTGACGATGAGGGTGACTCCATGTGCTCATCAAGATGACCCCATCGCATCTGCGCTGTCAAACTGCTGTCTTTTTATTCATTTTGACACAAAACAGTATCAATTCCCCAATAAAAAATTCTCACAACGCCTAAAAAACTGCGTAAATCACAACAAGATTGTCATTTTGTTGAGGGTTTATTTACATTCAAATAGGTGCTTGTTTATGCCTTTACCCACACAATGATTAGATCCGCTCGAATTCAAGATGTCCCGAGCCTTATTCGCGTTTTGCACGACAGTATCCGATCCTGTAGCCTCGATCATCAACATCGTGAAATCAAGATTCAACGCCTGCTCGAAAATAAAAATCAGGAAAATCTGCTGTTACTGATGCACTATAACAACTGCTGGGTGTATGAGCTGCAGCATCAAGTGGTCGGTTTTATTCTGGCCAGCGATCAGGGTGAAGTTTTAATGAATTATGTCGCACCCGATGTCCAGCAGCGCGGTATTGGCAAGCTGCTGCTCAATGAAGTGCTGCATTATTATCAACAACGCCAGATGAAACGGATTGTACTGGCCAGCACACGTACTGCGCTGCCCTTTTATCAAAAATATGGCTTTCAGATTCAGCCGCAGGCAATTGAACCTGTTTTACATATTCCTTTGGTCAAATATCTGGACTAAAGATTTTTTCTCTGGCTTAGTGCCCGGCAATCCTGCACTGATCCCGGCCGGCTTCTTTGGCCAGATACAGCTGCTGATCGGCTGCTTTCATAAACTCCAGTACACTGGCATAGGGTTGCTTGCCGGTCATCCAGGCCATGCCCATACTGACCGTGACATAGTCTTTCGCATCCTGACGGGCAATGTGCTGTATCTGCTCGGCACGAACCGCCTGTAATACCTGTGCCATCATCGGCTCTAATAAGGCAATCGGGACATTGTGCAGTATCAAGGCAAATTCTTCACCACCATAACGTGCCACATAGGCATTTTCAGGCAAGGTACGATTTAAGATCAGCACCAGCTGCTGCAAAACCTGATCTCCTTTTAAGTGGCCATAATGGTCGTTATATTTTTTAAAATAATCGACATCCAGCATCACAAACGCCAGGGTATATTCAGGCTGCTGACAGGTCTGCTCAAAACGTAGCAGGATTTCATCATTCAAGGCACGGCGGTTATAGGCGCCAGTCAGCGCATCAATTTTTACCTGCAATTCCAGCTTGGCATTTAACTGGCTTAACTGGGCGGTACGTTCCTTGACTTTAACATCCAGCGAATTATTCAGGCTCAGCAAACGGTTATTCAGTTTTTCAATATAGGCGGTATCACGCGCATAGTTACGTGCCTGCTGCAGCATAATCAGCAAGGCATACAGACTGGTGGAAATAAACGATAAAGGAATTGATTCAATCAGGTTTAAGGCCAGCAGCAGATCATGAATAAAGCTGCCAAACAGCAGCAATACCGCACATACGGTTAATTTGGAATAGCTCAGTTTCTGCCGCAAAGTTTCGGCAAAACCGTAGATAAAATTGACCAGCACCAGCAGGCTGAATAAAGAACTCCATAACGCCAGCTGTTGCAGTACCATCGGCGGTGCCCATAATGCAGCGACCAGATTAATGGCAATGAGCAGCAGCGCAGCACAATACACCCAGCGATGTAAATAACGCTGGTTAAACAGGAACATATAGCTCAAGAAAAATAAAATGGCCAGAAAACTGAACAGATATTGCAGCCGTAATCCCCAGATCCAATTGATGTCGGTAAAGGCGGTATAGGCATACGGGGCTGCAAACAGGTTGTGCAGCGCCAGAAACACAATAAAAATGCCAAATATAAACACACTTTGTGCATTCGGCAGCATCACCCCACGGAAAAAGGAAAAGACCAAGGTAAACAGTCCAATCCCGAGCACCCCACCGCTGATCATGGCCACGCTCATCATCAGGCGCTGGTATTGATAGTTTATGGTACGGCTGAGTCCGATTTTTATTGAATGTTCTAGTCCGCCCCTGAAGTTCTGGAAACTGGAGGCCTGAATCGCCAGGGTAAAATATTCACTGTCGGCAATAAAATAGGCAAGCCGATGACCATTGCCGTTTTCATGGCGGGCAGCATCAGGACCGGCTTCTCCCACACGTGCCAGCGGCTCACCATTTAAATACACCCGGTAGGCACCCTGCTGGCTAGGCATCCAGATCGCAATGTGGCGACCGACAAACTCTTTTGGCAACTGAAAATGCCCAATAAATGTGCCATAGCCTTCCATTTGGCCAGTCAGTTGCTGAAAAGAAGCCGGTAAATGCACCCGTTCTGCAGTCAGTACTGCACTGGGCTGTTGAATAAACTGCTGATTGTAAAACAGCCACGAGCCATCCAAATTGGTGCTGGAGCGTTCACTAAACTGTAGGGTCGTAATCAGCTGCTGATAATAGGAGTCTGGTGGGGAATCATAATGTGCTCGCGCCGGAGCAAGGCTGAGTGCACACAGACACAGCCAGGCCATCAACAGGAGAGGAATCCGAAAGTACGCGCGCTGTTCCAATAAAATGATAATCCCTGCAGACATTGGAAAGGAATAATTTTAATGTACTGTGTATTGAAGGGTTTTCAAATTACTTTTTGCACTATTTTTGCACAAGCCGACCAGAGACATCCTGTTCTCCGGTCAGGGGATGTGGAGGGCTTATTCGTCGCGGGTTTTCACGTCAAATAATTCAATTTCAAAAATCAGGTTAGAATTGGCCGGAATAATATTGCCAATTTTACGTTCGCCATATGCCAAATGAGATGGCACGATCAGCTTGCGCTTACCGCCAACTTTCATCCCGAGAATCCCCTGATCCCAACCTTTAATTACACGGCCGGTGCCGATCACGGTTTCGAAATAGTTACCACGGTCAATGGAAGAGTCGAACTTGGTACCATCTTCCAGCCAGCCGGTATAGTGAGTGGTAATTAAAGCGCCTTTGAGCGCTTCTTTGCCCTCACCCACTTTTAAATCAATAATTTCTAATTCTTTTGACATGCGTCTGCTCTCTTCAACCAAATCAATTGTGCATGAGTATAAAAGGAATTGATGACAGCTGCATAATTTAGGCCGCTAAATTGCAGCCGTTTATCGACCTGACACCACTGCAGCAACCGGATGGCTTACTGCAACTGTTCCCATTCAATTACGGCCTGGGCCTGATCACCAATTAAGGTCCATTCGCCATCCATCACATTTAACTGTAGCTGCATGGTACGTTCACACAATTGCTGAATCGCTTCGGTGGTGGCAGTAGACAGTTTCCAGACCTGAACATTTTTCAGGGTTTTCAGCTTGCTGGAGCGTTTATACCAGTCATCGACATTGCTGCCATAGGCCACCACCGCCACCTGCTGGCAACGGGCGCTGGCTTTTTTGACCTTGTCTTCATCCGGGCAGCCAACTTCAATCCAGTGTATTAACTGGCCTGTGAGATCTTTTTGCCACAGGGCCGGCTCATCGGTTTCAAACAGGTCTTTGGTAAATTCCAGTGCGTCATCGGCATAGCGGGCAAATGCCAGAATACGCACCATCAGGCGCTCGATGGTTTCAGACGGATGCAAGGCCATGGTGAGCTGATAGTCACCATATTGATGCACATCCATATTGGCAATATTTAAATCTGCTTTATAAATTGTTGCTTTAAGCGCCATACATGTGATCCTCAAATTTGGCGCCTAGCATATCGGATTTTGCTGCCCCGTGCTGAACAGATTCTAGGCAGTATTGTCAATACGACAGGCCAGCAGCTGTTCCTCAAACGCACTCCAGTCCCGAGCGTGACGATAAATCAGCTCAATCCGGTTATCGGTATTTTCGGGCGATGACTGATAATTAAATTGCTGCGGATTGAAATTAAAGGTTTTCCAGCCCTGATTGGTGTGAAAAATTGCTTTAATCCGCAACCAGTCCTGCTGCTCACAGAGCAGATCCAGCAGCGCATAAAAGTCAAATTGCCAGCGTCGGGAAAATTTCCAGCCGGCCACCGAATACCCCTGCGCCGTTTCCACATAATGATAGGGCAACTGTTTAATTTCCGGCAGCTCTGCCTGTGCCGGTAGTGTGCGTTGCAGCTGCAATAAAGGCTGGATTTTACGCTGGATGCCGACATGGGCCAGATCAATTTCAACCAATGGCAGCTGACCGTTTTCAGCACTTAGCCAGCGCGGCGCATAGGCCTGATATTCCTGTTTTAATTTTTCCAGGCCCTGCTCATCTGCCGGCTGCATCTGGTCCGGATGTGAAATCACAATAATCTGGGCGGCTTTTAACTGGTCGGTATACAGGTTTTGCTGGGTCCAGTCGGCATCGTGCAAACGTGAACCATCCACCACCGTGACCAAGGCGCGCATATCCAGATGACTGTGCCAGTGCGGTTCGGTCAGCTGTTCCAGCAATTGCAGCGGATGGCCCAATCCGGTGGGTTCAATAAACAGCCGGTCCGGCTTGGCTTCATCCAGCAAGCGAGACAAGGCAATCTGCATTGGTAACTGGCTGCTGCAACATAAACAGCCGCCGAGCAGCTCCTTAATTTCAAAACCGTCACTTTGCGGCAAAATTTGCTGGTCGATGCCAATCTGGCCAAATTCGTTCATCAGCACCGCCCAGACTTCCTGCTCCGGCTTTTGACGCAGCAACTGCTGTAACAGCGTGGTTTTCCCGGCCCCCAGAAAACCGGAAATAATATGGGTCGGAACGGCGCGTGTCGGTGCAATCAGTTTCACAGGTCTACTCTTTGGCTGGGCAACGTTTGCATGCTATGCAAGATTGCCATGTGGTTCAAGCCAGCACTGCAGCTTTCTGGCTGAGATTTTTTCAACTTGAGCCAGAAAATGCACCTACCTTTGCTATCTTTTAGAAAAATTTAATTACATTTATCTGCCCGCAGTTTTTCCCCTAACGCTGCAATATCGGTAGCAATGTAATTTTATTTATCCCGGTATGGGGATAGTTCTAGCCATCTCCTCTGCCAGTTTGCCGATTTTAGATGCAAAAAACGGTAAATTCTTACCCAATTGCTACATTTTCTTCATTCATGTAGAGCCAATGTTAAGCAGATTTTTTGCTTTGTTGCTTCGATTGCTCAATCTCCTACTGCGGCATAGCATGAAGCCTGTCCTCGATGCAGGTGATGTGCATACGAGGTCAACTCTAAAATGAATATTAAAGGATGCCTAACATGAAATTAACTCAAATTTTACTTGCGACCACATTTGCGGCTGCTACCGCAACCACTTTTGCTGCACCGGCAGCACCAGCCAATACCCAAACTGAAGACAAAGTGATTGTCAGCACCCAGGAACAACCAGCAGCAGCGGCCAATGCCGGTGCAGCAGATCAGCCTGCGTCTGAAGCTGCATCCACTGATGACAAAGAAAAAACTGTACGTTAATAGTTACCATACTGTGCATTGCTATCTTTGATGGCAGCACCGTGTTCAATGCTATTGCGTGAAGGTGAAACCGCTTTGATGCGGTTTCACTTTTATGAAAATGATCTTTTTACTATAGAAATAAATGATCGTAATATCATCCTGAATGATCACCTATTAATTATAAATATTCATCTAATCAACAAATTATAAAAATCATCTTATTTACTACCCTCTACAGTCGACCTCTGTTTCCACTATGGCATAACTTGTTGAATCCCGGCCTTTCACCGTTAATGGGCGTTAATCTGACATGATGGATGGACCTCGCGATGAACACAACAAACTATACAACTGAAGTGGCAATTCTGGGTGCCGGTCCGGTCGGCTTAACCATCGCCAACTATTTAAGCAAACAAGGTATTCAGGTGATGGTGGTGGAACAGCTGGATCGCCTGATTGATTACCCACGCGCCATCGGGATTGATGATGAATCGTTGCGGACCATTCAATCTTTAGGTCTGGTCGATCAGGTCTTGCCGCATACCACGCCCAATCATGCCATGCGCTTTCTTACCCCGAAAGGCCGCTGCTTCGCCGATATTCAACCGCTGACGCGAATTTGGTTTCTCTCGTCGCAATGCCTTTATCCAGCCGCAGGTCGATCAGGTACTGTTAAACGGCTTGACCCAATATGAACAGACCCAAGTGCTTTTTTCCCGGGAACTGACCGAGTTTTGTCAAGATGCAAGTGGCGTGACGCTCAAACTGCATACCCGTGAGGGTCGGCAGGAGGTGATTCAGGCACAGTATCTGATTGCCTGCGATGGCGGCAATTCTCTGGTACGCCGTCGTCTGAGTATTGCCTTTGATGGTAAAACAGCTCCGAACCAGTGGATTGTGATTGATATTGATAATGACCCACTGGCCACGCCGCATATTTATCTGTGCTGTGACCCGGTGCGTCCTTATGTGTCCGCCGCCCTGCCACATGGCATCCGACGTTTCGAGTTTATGGTGATGCCGGGCGAAACCCAGGAAGAACTGAGCAAACCGGAAAATATCGCCAAGTTACTGTCTAAAGTACTGCCAACCACCGATGGCATCGAGGTCATTCGCCAGCGCGTCTATACCCACAATGCACGTATTGCCGAAAAGTTCCGCGTCGACCGGATTTTACTGACCGGCGATGCAGCACACATTATGCCGGTATGGCAGGGTCAGGGTTATAACAGCGGCATGCGTGATGCCTTTAACCTGGCCTGGAAAATGGCACTGGTGATTCAGGGCAAAGCCTCTGCCGAGCTGCTCGATTCGTACCAGATTGAACGTCAAGACCATGCCAAAGCCATGATTGATTTATCGGTGATGGCCGGGCATGTGCTGGCGCCGCCAAAACAATGGCAAGGCATTGTCCGTGACGGCATTTCCTATGTGCTAAATTACATCAAGCCCATTAAACAGTATTTACTGGAAATGCGCTTTAAGCCGATGCCGAAATATCAGGATGGCGCCCTGTTGCCACAAACCGATAAATACTCGCCGGTCGGTAAAATGTTTATTCAGCCGCAGGTACAACTGGCCTCAGGTGAAACGGTACTGCTGGATGAAATACTGGGCAATGATTTTGCGATTATCGCCTGGGGCGTTGATCCGAAATGGGGGCTGTCTGACAGCAGCATGCAGCAATGGCAAAAACTGGGCGTGAAATTTATTCAGGTGATTCCTGCGGTACAACTCAAACATCCACAGCCGAAACACTCTGCAGATGTCATCACCATTGGTGATTTGGGCACAGAAATTCGCAGCTGGTTTGGCAAAACCACAGGCTCGGTGGTGGTTTTACGCCCTGATCGTTTTGTCGCGGCACTGGCAATTCCGCAAACCCTGGAAAGCACCAGTCAGCAACTGTTCCAGAAACTGCACACCCAATAAAATGAACCCTTCAAAAAAACCACACTCAGGCGTGGTTTTTTGCTATTCGCGCTCATGTTCATGCCGCTGTTTCAATGCTGATCCAGCTGCTGAAACCAGATCACCTGACTTAAGGACGGCCGCTGCGCCATCCGTTGCAGATAGGGCCGGAATTCTTCCAGATAAGGAATGGCCTTCAGGGCAATGGCATAGGCCAGCCAGTACGCCAGATACAAATCTGCGGCACTCATACGCTCACCAAGCAAATAGGGGTTGGCCTGCTGCAGTCCCTGTTTTAAAAACGCCATCAGATCTTCCGGCAATCCCATTCCTAAACCGCGTTTATGCTGTTCGAGCTGGGCCTGATTGATCTGGAAATGACTCAAGTCAATCCATTCGGTTAATGGGCCATGACAGAAAAACAGCCATTTAAAATAGGCACCGCGCTGCGGATCATCCAGGGCCGGGGCCAAACCTTGTTCAAAGAAATGATCAGCCAGATAGGCAAAAATTGCCGGGGTTTCACTAATAAAAACCGGGCCATCGACCAGTAGCGGCACTTTAGCCAAAGGATTCATGGCCCGATACTCTGGCTGCTGCAAATCTTCCCAACTGACCGGAATAATCTCGATCTGATCCTGAATCTGCAGCTCCCACGCTGAATCGCCAGCTGAATCAGTTTGCGCATCTGTTCACGCCGTGGCAGCAAATATTCACGGAAAAATGCCGCGGCAGTTTCACGCTGCTCGGCCATCACCACCAGTACCGCCCGACCAACCTGATGATTCAGCGCCTGACTCAGCTTGAGCAATTGCTGGGTCAGGTTAAACTGCAAAGACTGGCTAAAGTCGAGTTCAAAAATAGAAGCGGTTTGCAGCTTAAAGGCATCGAACACCAGTTCGGATTTATGTTTCCACCAGCGTTAGATGGTCGATTTCCCCACACCGGCCCGCGCCGCAATCTCCTCAATGGTCAGATGGCTATAGTCATACTCTGCCAGTGCCTCGACCACGGCATTTAAAATACATTGCTGTCGCCGTGATGATTTTTCAGTTTCCATACCCAGCCCAAAACGAAACGATACGTATCGTTTTATAACAAGCCAGTTGGTGCCGGCTGGCGAGTGATTCTTCTGTCGTCTGGTATAAAAAAATGTGGCAATAAAAAAAGACCTGAAATTTCAAGTCTTTGTTCAATACAGTGAAAGTCAGACTTAAATCGACTTCTTGTAAATACTGCAAGATGGATGAGTACCTTCCTGTAAACGCGCCACTTTACGCTGTTCTGCCGCTTCAAAACGGCAGCGTTTCCAGTCATTGTCCAGATTTAAGGCCGGCACCTGTTTGGGTTTGCCCTGCTCATCAACTGCGACCATGGTGAAATAGCAGCTATTGGTATGACGCACGGTGCGTTTTTGAATGTTTTGCGCTTCGACACGAATGCCAATTTCCATGGAAGTACGACCTACATGGTTCACACTGGCCAGGAACGTCACCAACTCGCCGACATGAATTGGTTCCTTAAAGTTCACTTTATCTACTGAAAGTGTAACCACATAGCTGCCTGAATAACGGCTGGCACAGGCATAAGCCACCTGATCCAGTAATTTTAGAATTGTTCCCCCATGAACATTACCGGAAAAGTTTGCCATATCTGGCGTCATTAACACCGACATGGTTAATTCAGATTGATCTTCTAAGATGGGTTTAAGCTGATCTAATGGGGACATCTTGTTTTCGGCTCTTATAAAAGACAGGATATGTGAATATTATTATATCGTTTTTAACACAAATTAAATGTTCAATTCGGCAATAAAGTCATCATTATTATTTATGGTGATTGGGGTATTATTTAGAAAAATATATAGTGTTTTGCGCTATTACTTGAATTTTCAATTATTTATCCACATCCCGACACCACTTGAACAGGATTTCAGCAGGCGCGTCAGGAGGTGGATTTTTCCATTCGGGCAGATGAGCTCAGCCCCAAATTGGATCTTTGACTGCCTGAGCTTTTAAGCCGGGTTGATATGACGCAACATTTCCGGCGACACGTGACCATAATTTAAAACATTTTGTGCATCGAGCTGGGCTTCAATTTCATAGGAACCATCGGCATTAATTTTTTTAATGGTAAAAATAATTTGTTCCATGCTGGCCAGTTGTACGGATTGTCCAATGTGTAATTGCTTCATGCTCATGCCCTGCTCAGTTTTAGCTTCTAAGATAAATCGTTATATTCTGATGCGGCCAGTATAAGAGCTTTATTAACAACAGGTAAACTTAAATAGCTGAATTAAAATACACTTATATATAAACTTTAAATATTAATCGCAACCTTTTGAGCATGAATCGAAATACCTTTATTGAATAACATCAGGCAATTAACGCCAAAAGCAAATTGCGATATGAGCATTCTTGCCATTTTTATTCGACTTAAGTTATAGAAAAAATCGGCAGCATTCTAGCGCCCCGAATGTGTATCAACAGTATTTTGTTGCAGGTTATAGGTTTGAATCCGGTGACCATCGGCATAGCCTTTATGCTGATAGACCTGCGAAATCTGCCCCAGCTTGCCATAGGCGGCGACCACACCGGCCTGCATGGTGGCTTCGCGGCCCTGCACATCAAAAATATGTGCTTTTTCGCGTAAATCTGGCTGAATTACAATATCGGCATATTTCAGCTCTTCCTGAGCCAGATGCTTCTGCATGATATTAATATTCTGGTTAAACAGTCCCCAGACATGGCTGGTTTCGGTATACATCGGCTGGGCCAAAATATCGACCGCAATCACAATGTCCGCACCCAGTTCGCGGGCGACATTTACCGGCACCGGACTGACCAGTCCACCATCGACATATTCGGCATCGGCAATTCGGGTTGGAATAAACATGCTTGGAATTGACACCGACGCCCGTACCGCCTGTCCGGTATTGCCGGCATTAAACACCACTTTCTTGCCCTGTTTTAATTCGGTGGCCACCACATACATCGGAATTGGCAGCTGCTCTAAAGGCAACTGGTTGACCTGCATATTGACATAGTTTTCGACTTTTTTGCCATCGAAAAAGCCTTTCATATCCAGCTTGATGTCACGGACATCATTGGCCTTCATGTTCAGGGCAATCTGGCGCAGCTCATGCGCACTTTTGCCGCTGGCATAAATCGACCCGACTATACTGCCAGCACTGGTCCCGACGATAAAATCTGGACGGATGCCATTTTGTTCCAGCACCTCAATTACGCCAATATGGGCATAACCGCGCGCGCCGCCGCTGCCCAGCACCAAGGCAATGACCGGGTCCTGTCCGGTATATTGCGGCAATGTTTTAAAGTTCATGCGGGCGTTCTGCTGGCTGGCCTCAGCCATTGCCGGGGTTGCCAGTAATTGAGAGGACACCCACTGATGCTGTTCTGGCAGATGCTGACAGGCGCCTAAGGTCAGCATGACTGCCCCCATCACACTGATAAAGCCAAGATTTTTATTCAACATGGATTCCTCGATCTGAACTCGACAGGCCTGCTGTAGTCTAAGGAGATTTTCTGCAGTGCATTGTTTAAATTCGTTAAACTGTCATCTGCTCAGTTTAAACTTAAGTCGGGTTTTTTAAAATTTTAGCCGATGTCTTCTTTATCTTATTCACAGATTTTTCTGATTTTCTTTAAGCTGGGATGCTTATCTTTCGGGGGCCCAGCCGCGCATCTGGTGTTTTTTCACCAGACTTTTGTGCAGCGTTTGCACTGGCTCAAAGATGAAGACTATGCCCAGGTCGTCGCTTTAGCGCAACTGTTACCCGGCCCGACCAGCAGTCAGGTTGGGCTGGCCATTGGCTATTTAAAACGTGGCTATTTAGGCTCGGTGGTGGCCTGGCTGGGTTTTACCCTGCCCTCGGCCTTACTGATGACCCTACTGGCCTTTATCGGTCAGCAGTTATTCCCGTGGATCAGTTCGGCGTATTTTCATGCCATTCAACTGATTGTACTGGCGGTGGTGTTCTGGGCCTTCTGGCAAATGCTGCAAAGCTTTTGCAAAAGGTGGTGGCAATACCTGCTGATGCTCGTGTCCGCACTCATGATCTGGTTCCTGCCACTGTCATATAACCAGATTCTGGTGATTGTGCTGGCTGGTCTGGCCGGCATGTGGATTGCTAAAGCGCAACCTCAAAGCGGCAGTCATACCCCGCCGAGTTTTCAGCTGGAACAGCGCAGTTTCGGCTCGACTACACTCTGGCTAATCTTATTTATCTGTCCGTTTCTGCTGCTCGGTGCGCTGAACTGGATCAATCCAAATCTGCTGGCTGAAGGCTTTTTGGGCTTTTATCAGTCTGCTGCGCTGGTTTTTGGTGGTGGGCATATTATTTTGCCGCTGCTGCATCAGGACTTTGTCAGTACCGGCATGATCTCAGCCCAGCAGTTTGATTTAGGCTATGCCTTTGCCCAGCTCATGCCGGGTCCTTTATTCAGCTTTGCCAGCTATGTCGGCTATTTTCTGGATTTAACTGCCTATCCTGTGCTGAACGCGATCATTGCCACCATCGCCATTTTCCTGCCCTCGTTCTTTCTGATTTTTGCTACCCTGCCGCATTGGTCCTGGCTGATGCATCAGGACAAAATCAAACATGCGGTGATTGGTATTAATGCCGCGGTGGTGGGTTTATTGCTGGTGCTCATTGTTGATATGGGACAGGATTATTTAACATCAGTGCTGGATCTGGCCTTTGTAATGTTTGTGATTGTTTTACTGAAAAGCAAACTGCCGGTGTGGGTCAGCCTGATAGGCAGCTTTGGCGTGTATATGGGTTTGCTGTCTTTACTGAGCTAACGCATTCAAAAGAATATTCTTTTGATAAAACAACAGCCTCATCATGAGGCTGTTGTTGTTTGCATTACCAGATATCGGAATTGACCCGGTCTTTAAATTTAGGATGATTGTCCAGTTTAAATTCCGGCTCTTTCACGCCACGTTTCAGCTGCGCTTTGAAGTCTTTTAGCAGCATCAGCACAAATGGCGTCAGCAGTAAAATGGCAAACAGGTTGATGGTGGCCATCACGCCCATAAACAGATCAGCCATCGACCAGATCAATGGTACGGTAGCAATCGCGCCGAAATACACCATAAACAGCACCAGCAGACGGAAAATCAGCATGATCTTGCGGTTATTGTTAATGAACTGCACGTTGCCTTCGGCATAGGCGTAATTCCCAATAATTGAAGAATAGGCAAACATGAACAGGATAATGGCCAGGAAGTCATCACCCCAATGGCCAATCTGGCTTTCCAGCGCCATCTGGGTCAGGGTCACCCCTTCAAAACCGGCATTCTGATATAAACCGGAAGACAGGATGATAATTGCGGTACATGAACAGACAATAAAGGTGTCCACGAATACGCCCAGCATCTGTACCAGTCCCTGATTGACCGGATGTTTTACATCCGACACAGCAGCCGCGTTTGGTGCAGAACCCATCCCCGCTTCATTGGAGAACAGACCACGCTTGATGCCCATCATCATCGCCATCGACACCATCGCCCCAAAGAAACCACCGGCAGCGGCATCAAACTCAAAGGCTTTGCTGAAAATCAGGCGGAAAATATCCGGAATAATCGGCAGGTTAATCACGGCGATATATAGCGCCACCACCAAATATAACAGCGCCATAATCGGGACAAATTTCTCTGCCACTTTGGCAATGCGTTTAATTCCACCAAAAATAATCATAGCGGTCATAACGACCAAAACCAGACCCAACCAGGACAGTTCAAAACTGAACGCACCCATTGGAACCGTCAGATTGGCCTGATCCCAGCCCCAGGCATGTGATGTGGCACTGATAATCGAGTTGGCCTGCACCGCGTTAAACACGAAACCGTAAGTTAAAATCAGGGCAACCGCAAATACTACACCCAGCCGTTTCTGTTTCAGGCCTTGGGTAATGTAATAGGCCGGACCACCACGGAACTGATGGTTGCTGGTATCACGCACCTTAAATAGCTGCGCCAGTGAAGATTCGACAAAGGCCGAACTCATGCCTAAAAATGCGGTAAACCACATCCAGAACACCGCACCCGGACCACCAATGGCAATGGCAATCGCAACACCGGCAACGTTACCGACCCCGACACGACTGGCCAAACCGGTCACAAAGGCCTGAAACGGGGTAATCCCATAACTGTCTTCGCCTTTTTTACGGCTCGACTTCATGGCTTTAATACTGTGCCAGAACAGGCGAATTTGTACGGCGCCGGTGATCAGGGTATAAAATATGCCTACTCCGACCAGAAAAATCACCAGAAAATCCCACAGCGGGGTATTTAGAAACGTCACCCAGGACATCAGGGTTTCATTTAATTGTTCATTCATTTTTTCGCACCCTTTGCTGATTGAGTCATCCTAAAAAGAAAAGCCTTTTAATAAGGCTTTTCCACTCAAATTACTTAAACAAAAAACTTAAGAATGACTTGAATGACAGTCGCATTAATCAAGTCAACAAAGAAAGCACCACACAGCGGTACAATCAGGAAGGCTTTATGAGAAGCACCGTACATATTGGTAATGGCCTGCATGTTGGCAACCGCAGTAGGTGTTGCACCCATACCAAAACCACAGTGACCCGCAGCCAGTACAGCAGCATCATAGTTTTTACCCATAACACGGAAGGTAATGAAGGCCGCATACAAGGCCATGGTGATGGTTTGCGCGCCTAGAATGACCATTAGCGGGCCCGCCAGATCTGCCAGTTGCCATAATTTCAATGACAGCAATGCCATCGCCAAATATAAAGACAATGAAGCGTTACCAAATACGTCAATCGCACGGTCAAAAATAGTGACTTTGAAAATACCTTCTAATACGTTACGCAGAATTACCCCACCAGCCAAAGCCCAGACGAAAGTTGGCAACTCAAACAGCGTGCCTTTGGCATAACCGGTCATAAACTCGGCAAAGGCCAGACAGGCTGCAAATAAACCCAAAGTGGTAATGGCATTGTCTGCGGTAATTAAGCGCACCTGATGCGGATATTCAAATGGCACAAACTCACCCGGTACCGGTTCAACAGGCGTATTGTCACGCTGTTCAATTTGCGCATCGGTACGTGGTGTAGCCAACTGATAACGGTTGATCAGCAGTTTGGCCAATGGCCCACCAATAATACCACCAATAATCAGACCGAAGGTCGCACTGGCCATCCCCAGGGCCAAAGCCCCCTGAATACCATGTTCAACCTCAAGGATTTCACCCCATGCACCCGCAGTCCCGTGACCACCGGTTAAGGTAATGGAACCGGCAATCATACCAATTAGCGGATCAATGCCCAATACTGTCGCCAGACTAATCCCGACAAAGTTTTGCACAATGATGAACAGTGAAACTGCAATCAGGAAGATCACCAGACCAATACCGCCTTCACGCAGTTTGGCAAAGTTGGCACTTAAACCGATGGAGGCAAAGAAAATCAGCATAAAACTGGTTTGTAGCGCACTACTGGTGGTAATGCTATAGCCCCAGAAATTGTGCACGATTAAAGACACCACCGCAGCGACCAAACCGCCCGCGACAGGTTCCGGGATGTTGTAACGTCTTAGAAAATCAATATTGTTAACTAAAAAACGTCCCAAAAGGAGAACGATTACAGCCGCAATTAAGGTGTAAAACGCATTAAAAGTAAATTCCATGGCAATATCCATTTAATATGGTCAATGCTTATTGTTTTCCGGTTCTGATTATTTAAACCTGATGATATAAGCACCTTTTATGATAAGGCTGCTCTGTTTAAGTTAAATAAACGGGAAAACTCTGCAATATGAATAATGTAAATCAGAAAAAGTTCTGAGTTGGCGAAGAAGCATCTGAGCTGGAGCGCAAGACTCAGCGTCGCTCCTCAAATTCATATCAACCGGCACTGCCTGAAAAAGAGGGAGTGAAAAATAAAATACAGACACTTCAGTGGCAGGGTAATGTCAGGCTGAAATCTCTGAATAGGCTTACTATAGAAAGATAATCTCATATAGGCTCCTAAACATAGAAAATGCATTGCTTCATGTAGCCAACAAATACATCTTAATTCATAGAAAAAGCTGAACAATACAGCTTAAAAAATCGCACATTATGCATCTTTTTCTCTAAAAATCTTTATTTTTTTAACGCTATTCGCTATTAGTCTAACTTATTGCTTTTAACTATAAATTTAAGCAACTGAATTTAAACTTGTTTTTTTTGAAAATGGCAAATAAAAAAAGAGGTGGCAAGCCACCTCTTTTTTAGTTCAGCACTTAGAAGTTATAACGTGCCATTAAACCAAAACGGTTGTCTTTAAACTTATCACCTGCAAAGGTTTCACGCTCACCGTTGATATATTCAATACCCAAATCAACCGGTTTTACTGGCGAATAAATAAAGTTTAACCATGCTTGGTACACTTCTTCATTAGCACTTCTATTTAAGGCTGCGTAGTCTGTGCCATCATCTGCAAAAATAGCACCATAGCCCAGTGTTGAACGCAAGTTTGGCGCAAACTTATAAGTCGCACCGACTTGGAAAGCAGTAAATTCGTTTTGTTCAATGTCACCATTCTCTGGATTAACATAGAATGCAGAGTTACTACCGTATAAATAATTGCTGTTGCCTTGAACATAAGAAACATCAGCCGATACTTTTAGCGGTTCTGCAACCTGATAATTCACACCTGCTGCTACCCCCCAACCTGTTTTGTCATCACCTGATTCAGCCTTATAGTGTTCAACCAATGCACGTGCTGATGCGGCCCCCTTACCCTCGGCAAAACCTTGAGTCAATTTAGCGGTTAATACAGGTAAACGGTAAGTCACATCTGAACCAGCAGTTGCTAATTCATCGTCATCATTTAATTTAAGTGCCTGAGCAGAGCTATTCCCTTCTTCAGCAGAAACCAACAATTGAGTCGCCGGTGCCAGTTTGTGGCTATAACGCACTTGTGGAATACGGGTAGTACCGCCGCCGATGTTGGTAGCAAAGTCAATCATTTCTGGTGCATGATTTGACAGGAAGTTAGAGGTGGTTTGACCCAATAACCAGTTGTCCAGCGTTAAGTATGCATGACGGATACGTAATGCATCGTTGGTTCCAGCAAAGTCAACTTCAATTTTACCGCCCACTTTACGGTCACCTACTGGTGAAGAGAAATCGAGACCTAAACGTGTAGTTTTTGGGGTTGCACGTAATTTGTCTTTAGCAGCACCTGTGCTGGTATGTACGGAGTTGAAGTCATTGTCTGCACCTTCAACAATATAGTTGGCATCACCACGCACAAAACCGTACAGATTGACTTCAGCACCGCTCTTCGACTTTAAGGAAAATGGTGAAGCCGATTTTGCTGCAGGTGCCGGTTGCGCCTGAACTTGCTGAATCTGGACTTGTTGCTGTTGCTGAACCTGTTGCTGCTGTTGAATTAAAGCTTTGAGTGCTTGTACTTCCTTGCGTAATTCTTGAATTTGTTGTTGTTCAGTGCTTGCCGCCTGTACCGTAGACGCCATTGCTGCTGTAATTGCGACCGCTAATGTTTTTGTGATAAGTGAAGTTTGGATTTTACGATCCATGGGTTTCTCCAGAGTAAAAAATAATGCGCATCCGTGCTCTTTTAAGACATTTTAAATACTGACTCAGATGGCAAGCATCCCTGATTTAAATGTCATTTAATCATCACACTTTTGCTATTTATCAAATAATTAAAAGTCTTATCGATTAGAATTACACAAAACTGTAATCGTTTTATGCTTTCAATCTAACAATTAATTTATTTTATTAAAATCACTTTTAACGTATAAGGATAAAGGACTGATCAATTTTTCTAATTCTCGTTTGCAAAAATATCGAATTATCATGGTTTTATCGAAAAGTAAAAGTTACCCACCCGGTTAAATATTAGACCATTGTATATAGCGATAGTTGATTAGAACATAAACATTTTAAGGGATTTTTCATGGATAAAGGACAAGTACAACTGGTCGATCAGGCCATTAGCTCTCGTCATTCGGTGCGTGCCTTTTTAGATCGGCCGGTCGATCCGCAAATGATTAAAGATATTCTGAGCGTGGCCAGCCGCGCACCTTCTGGCACCAATATTCAGCCGTGGAAGGTGTATGTGGTGACCGGTGAAAAGCGTCAGGAACTCATTGATCGGGTCTGTCAGGCACAAACTGAACTGTATTTGCATCCTGAACGTGCGGCCGATTATCAGGCCACCTTTTCCTATTATCCGGAACAATGGTTCTCGCCGTTTATTGAGCGGCGCCGTGAAAATGGCTGGGGACTGTATGGCCTGCTCAATATTGAAAAAGGCGAAAAACAGAAGATGGCTGCACAGCATCTACGTAATTTTCAGCTGTTTGATGCACCGGTAGGGCTATTTTTTACCCTGCACCGTGACCTGGAGATTGGTTCAAAAATGGATCTTTCCATGATGATGCAAAACGTGATGATTGCCGCCAAGGCACGCGGACTGGACACCTGCCCACAAGCAGCCTGGAATAGTTTTCATCGTATTGTGTTAGAGGTCTTAAACGCCCCGGCCGATGAAGAACTGGTCTGTGGTATGGCCTTGGGTTATGCCGATCCAGAGCATATTGTAAATAGCTTTATTACCCCGCGCGTACCGGTCGAAGAATTTGCCGTATTTGTAGAATAATTTTTTAGCTGCGGCCCTCACGCTGCAACAGCTTAAAGAGCAAAGAAGAAACCGCCCAAGTTTCTTCTTTTTATTTGTAAGAATGAATCGGGTTTAGGCTGTTTTTAATTTCCGCTCCCGATGCATGATGTACATCGCACTCACCCCAATCAGAATAAACAGCAGCATCACACTGCCCATATTTAATAAAGCATCCCAGATCAGCACATTCAGCATTAAGCCGCCAATTAAACCGCAGCTAAATTGCATACTGCCCATAATCGCACTGGCTGTACCGGCACGGGCACCCTGCTCCGACATCGCCAACGCCATGGCATTGGGACCGGTAAAACCAATTCCGGCCACGGCTAAAAACAGCCCGGCAAAAACCACAGCAATCGGGGCATGGCTCATCAGCCCGGCGATGACCAGAATTAGCGCGCCAGTGCCCTGCACCGTACCGCCTATTTTTAAACGGGTCATTAAAGAACTGCGGGTTGCTAAATGCTTGTTTAAGGTCGAGGCCAGCATAATGCCAACGGCATTGGCACCGAAGGCAATCGAAAACTGCTGCTGGTTCAGGCCATAACCATCCATCAGAACAGCGGCAGAACTGCTGATGTAACAGAACATCGCCCCGCCGGTAAAACAGCCAGCGATCATCGGTAAATAAAAACTGCGGTCCTTAAAAATAGCCAGATATAAGGTCAGCACCTGATAGAAATTCAATTTCAGACGGCGCTCTGGCGGCAAGGTTTCCTGAAAGAAAAAATGAACACATAACCAGCAGAGCAAACTCATGATGGCCAGACAGACAAAAATTGCCTGCCAGTCAAAAAAGCTCAGCACAATCGCACCCAGACCCGGCGCAATAATGGGCGCAATTGCGGTCACAATCATCATGCTGGAAAAAGCCTGCGCGGAGGCCTGCATATCCAGCCGGTCACGAATTGCAGCCCGGGCAATTACCACCCCGACACAGCCCCCTAAGGCCTGTAACACCCGCGCTGCAATCAGGCTCCATTCATCCTGGGCATAAACACAGAGCAGGCTGGCCAGAAAATACAGTCCCAAACCAAAATACAGTGGGGTTTTACGGCCAATCCGGTCACTTAAAGGGCCATAAATTAACTGTCCAATCGCCAGGCCCAAAAAATAAGCCGGTAGGCTATTGGCCACCATTTGTGTGCTGACCCCAAAATCATCTGCCATTTGGGGCAAGGCCGGCAGATACATATCAATCGACAGCGGACCAAGCGAGGTCAGCAAAGCCAGCAGTAAAATCCAGGAAGATGGATACTGCTGCTGCGGGCTTGCACTGGCATGGGAATCGGACATATTCATATTTCTTTTTTAAATGACTGATTTAAAGACAAGGTACACAGTCCATAGTATTATTTCAGGGTACTGAAAGTGAAGTTTCACATAATTGCTGCCCGCTGCATAGCATCTGGCTTCGTTTAAGGAACAGTCTTGAAATCTTGGCTCACACGTCTCAAACACTTTGCCTACAACACGGCCTTTATCTATAACATCCGGATGATGATCGCCTTTGCCGGCACCGCCTTTGTTCCTTATCTGCTCGGCTATCAGCTGGCCACCATTCCGCTAACCTTGGGCGTGGTCGCAGCCGGTTTAAGTGATATTGATGACCGCTTCTCTTTAAGAATCCTGAACCAGACTTATACCTATATCGGCTTTTTTATTACTGCCGCCTCCATTCAGCTGCTGTTTCCACATCCGGTGCTGTTTGCCATTGGCCTGATTATCTCCTGTATCGGCCTGATTCTGCTCGGTTCTCTGGGCCGGCGTTATGCCACCATTGCCTATGGCTGTCTGGTGATTTCGGTTTATGCCATGCTCGGTGTGGACCTGTTTGAAGACTGGTACACCCAGCCAGCCTTGCTGGTGGTTGGTGCAGTCTGGTACGGGCTGATTTCCACCATCAGCTTTTTACTGTTTCCGGTACGGCAGTTGCAAGACAAACTTTCGCAAAGCTATGCCTCCTTAGGCGATTTCCTGTTTGCCAAATCCAATCTGTTTGATGTCGATATGACACCCGGCAGCTATCAGCAAAGCCTGATTGACCTGTCAATGGAAAATGGCAAGCTGATTGGCCTGTTTAATGAACTGAAAACCGCGCTACTGACCCGTTTAAAAGGTGACCGTGGCCAGAAAGACACCCGCCGCAGCCTGCAGTATTATTTTATTGCCCAGGATATTCATGAACGTGCCGACTCTGCGCATATTGACTATCAGAAACTGGCCAAAATTTTTGAGCACAGCGACATCCTGTTCCGTTTCCAGCGCATTCTGGCGATTCAGGGCAAAGCCTGTAAAGATTTAAGCGAAAGCATCCTGAAGCGTGAACCCTATATTCACAGCAAACGTTTTAAACATGCCTTTGAAAACCTGAAACACTCGCTACAAAAGCTGCGTAGCGAACAGCAGTATGATCAGGTCTGGGTCAATGCCCTGTTTGCCCTGTATCAGAATCTTAAATCCATTGACGCGCAGTTACGCAACCTTGAAACCGAGCGTTATATTAAGCTGGATAAAACCAAACATATTGAAAACCAGCTTAAAGATGATGACCTGAAAGGCTGGGATGATATGGTCATCCGCATCAAGCAGCATTTAACTCCGGAATCGGTGCTGTTCCGGCATGCCATTCGATTATCGGCGGTGCTGCTGATTGGCTATATTTTTGTCCAGGTTACCAATATTGAATACGGCTACTGGATTTTACTGACCGCGCTGTTTGTAACCCAACCCAACTTTAACGCCACCAAACGCCGCTTACGCCTGCGGATTGTCGGCACCCTGGTTGGGATTCTGGTCGGTTATAGCATCTTATATTTTATTCCGTCGGTCGAAGGTCAGCTGTTGCTGCTGGTAGTGAGCGGAATTCTGTTCTTTGAATTGCGCAGTAAGCAGTATGCACAAGCCACCGCCTTTATTACCATTCTGGCGCTGATTAACTTTAACCTCGATGGCATGGGCTTTGCCGCCGCCCTGCCGCGTATGATTGATACCTTAATTGGCTGTGCACTGGCCTGGTTTGGCGTCAGCTTTATTTTCCCGGACTGGAAATTCCGCCGTTTGCCGCGCACCATCCGCCGTGCCTTAAATGCGCAGTGTGATTATCTGACCGAAGTGGTCGAGCAATACAAAACCGGGCGCAATAACGGCCTGACTTATCGCGTGGTACGCCGTGCAGCGCATAATACCGATGCCGAACTGGCCTCGCTCATTTCTACCTTGGCCACTGAGCCGGATTTTGATGCCTCGCAAAAAGCCCAGGCCTTTGAACTGCTGTGCCTGAATCATACTTTTATCAGCTATATTGCCGCGCTGGGCGCGCACCGGGAAAAAATTGAAGATCCGGAGATTTTAACCCTGCTGGATAAAGCGCTGGAAGATATTCGCGGTGCCTTGCTGAACGATGAAGTACCGGATCTGTCTTCGCAAAATATACTGCATACCATCCGGCAGCGTTTAAGCCAAAATCATCAGGAAGATCAACAGGGACTGATTATTTTGCAGCAGTTATCACTGATGCTGACCATCCTGCATCAACTGAGTCAGCTGAAGCAGAGTTTAAGCCATGACCGTGATCAGGATGCCACCGAACTGGCCTCGTTATAATTCGGATGATTTTGCAACAATAGACTCCTGAAATGCTGTAATTAATGCTAAACTTTTCTGAGTTTGAAATTTGTTAGTTCCACTATGACCGCGAAAAATTTATACGCTTATACTTTACAGCCTGTGAACTACGACATTAGCGAAGCCGAGCAGCGTCATGCCCAGCTTTTAATTTGGCGTAGCACCAACAAAATTGGCACCAAAGCCTGGGCGATCATGGGCATTATTACGGCCCTGTCTATTCTGGGGATTATCCTAATCAAGAACTATTCCACCATTTTCTGCTGGGTAGCTCTGGTCTGTGTGGTGCTGTACTTCCTGATCCGTAAATTCGGTCTGGAATGGTATGCCAAACGCAAAATGAATGAATTTCCGGTACAGGAAATTAAAGGCATCCGTCTGGGCGTGCAACCGCACGGCATCATCATGCGTCAGCAAATGGGTCTACAAGAAGGCATGGGCGCGATTAGCTGGAAAGACATTTATGAATGGTATTCTACCCCGGATTTCATTCTGGTGAACTTTACCGTCAAAGGTCAGCAAGGCGCTTATATCTTGCCAAAACGTCTGGATTCTAAAAACTTTTCTTTTAAAACCATTCGTAAGCACCTGCTTGAATCTGTAGGTGAACCAAAACAGCTTTAAGCCTGTATATTCAAAAAAACCTCCACCCTGCTGGAGGTTTTTTTATCCGGTTTGCATCAATCTAAATGATAATGAGAATAAATATTATATTCAAACTCTATTCCATCTCGCTATTCTTCAGTTATAATTTCGCCCATTGCTCTCTTCACACTGCTGCTGTATTGCTATGCTTAAAAAAATATTTTTCCAGCTGCACTGGTTCCTTGGAATTAGTGCAGGCCTGATTCTCGCACTGATGGGTGTTACCGGTGCGATTTATTCCTATGAACAACAAATTCTAAAATGGATGAATCCGGACAGTTATACCGTGCAGGTCGAAAACCGGGCCAAGCTCACCCCGGCGGAAATCTATCAGCATTTTCAGCTGACTCAGCCCGAAACTAAAATTAATAGCATTACCATTGCCTCCGATCCGGCAGCATCTTCGAGTGTCAATATTGCCAAAGAAGGCGCACGCCGCGGCCAGAATGTGCTGATTAACCCCTACAGCGCAGAAGTGTTACCCGAGATTAAAGGCCGTGAGTTTTTCCAGTTTATCCAGCAGCTACACCGTAACCTGACCGTTGGCCCGGTCGGCAAGCAGATTACCGGCGCCTGTGCCTTGATGCTGATTTTCTTTGTCTTGAGTGGTCTGTATCTACGCTGGCCGAAAAAGCATTCGGTAAAACAGTGGTTCTTTGTGAAGCCGAAACTCAAGGGCCGGAACTTCATCTGGGATTTACACGCCGTTGTCGGCACCTGGGTGGTGATTTTCTACCTGATTCTGGCCTGTACCGGTTTGTACTGGTCTTATGACTGGTGGCGTAATGGCATGTTCAAGGTGCTGGGCGTAGAACGTCCACAACCGCAAATGCAGGCCAATGCCGCGCCGCAAGGTCAGCATGGTGCGCCGCAAGGCCGTGAACGTGGCGAAGGTGCTGCGCGTGAAGGTCGTGGCGAGCGTGTGGAAGGACTAGATTCACTGCAAATGCAGGCTGTATTGAACCAGACCTGGACTGGCGTACAGGCACAACTGGGACGCGACTACTCAACCATGACCCTGAACCTGCCCAAACAGGCCAATGGTGAAGTCAGCCTGAACTTTGTCGATGCAGTACCGCAGCATGAACGTGCCCGTAATAGTGCAACCTATAACTATCAGACGGCCAGCCTCACCGACATCAGCCTGTATGAAGATAAAAAGCTCAATGAAAAAATCATGAGCAGCATGTTACCGGTTCACCGTGGCAGCTTCTTTGGTCCGGTGTACCAGTTCTTTGCCATGGTCGCTTCCCTGCTGATGCCGCTGTTCTTTGTCACCGGCTGGATGCTGTATCTGAAACGTCGCAAGCAGAAAAAACTGACCCAGGCAGCACGGAATAGCGCAAGCGCCGTCACGGTTGATCCAAATGCCAAACCGTGGCTGATTGCCTATGCCACCCAAACCGGTGTGGCTGAACAGCTGGCCTGGCGTACTGCGACCAGTTTGCAGGAAGCGCGTCAGCCGGTGACCGTGAAACCGGTCCAGCAATTGAGTCTGGAAGATCTGCAATCGGTAGAACAGGTGCTGTTTGTGGCCAGTACCTATGGTACCGGTGAAGCACCTGATTTAGCCTCCAGCTTTGACAAGAAAATCCTGAGCAACTCGGCCAATTTACAGCATCTGCGTTATGCGGTACTGGCGCTGGGCTCCAGGGAATATCCAAACAGCTACTGCAGCTTTGGTCATAAAATTGATCAGTGGTTACAACGCAATCAGGCGCAGCGTCTGTTTGCCACCATTGAAGTGGACAATGCCAGCAATGAAGATATCCAGCGCTGGAACGCAGCGCTGGCCCAAGCGACCCAGCTTGAATTACAAGGCATGGACATTCACAAGACCTTTGACAGCTGGATTCTGAAACAGCGTGATTTACTCAATCCGAACAGTCTGGGGGCACCAGCCTATAATATCGAGCTGGCGCCGCAACACGAGGCGCACTGGGAAGCCGGTGATATTGCCGAAATCCAGCCGGGGAACAGCCCGGAACGTCTGGCAGCCTTTATGCAACAGCATCAGATTCAGCCGGGTACCCTGCTGGATTCGACCGGTGAACCGATTGAACAGGCGCTCTGGGACAAAGACCTGACAGTTGAAATCGAGCCGTTTGCCAATCTGGAGCATTTACTGGAACAGTTACCGACCCTGCCTGCACGTGAATATTCGATTGCCAGCATTCCATCGCAGCAGATTTTGCGTCTGGTGGTCCGCCAGCAATCCGATGCTCAAGGTCAACTGGGTCTTGGTTCGGGCTGGCTCACCCAACATGCGCCACTGCAGAGCAGTATTGCCCTGCGCATTCGCACCAATGAATCGTTCCACCTGATTGATGACAACCGTCCAATCATCTGTATTGGTAACGGGACTGGTATTGCCGGACTAATGAGTCTATTACAGGCGCGCATCCGTCATGACTATACCCAGAACTGGCTAATTTACGGTGAACGTCAGCGTGCGCATGACTTTTTCTATGAAACTATTGTGTCTGCATGGCAAAGCACCGGTATGTTGCAGCGTCTGGATGTGGCCTTCTCGCGTGATCAGGAACAGAAAGTTTATGTACACCATAAATTGCGTGAACAAGCCGAAGAACTGCAACGCTGGATTGAGCAAGGTGCCGTGATTTATGTCTGCGGCAGTATTGATGGCATGGCCAGCGATGTTGACCAGACCCTGATTGAACTGCTTGGTGAAGCTACGGTGGATCAGTTACGCAGTGAAGGCCGTTACCGCCGTGATGTCTACTAAGTTTAGTTAACTTGCTGAAAACTAAAATTGAAAAAACCGGACTTGATGTCCGGTTTTTTCATCTTGATCTTTTATAATCTGCAGATATATCACACTATTTATGATCATTTCGCCATGCAGAATCACAGCCACGCCCCACTGAAACGTATCTTCAGCCTGATAGCTGCAGCTCTACTGCTGGCCAATGGTCTGTGGTTGCTCAGCCTAAACAGCTTTCACTTTGGTACGCTGCTGCCAATGCTGCTCGGTGCAGCACTGTTCATTTATGCCTTGTGTTATGTGCCGCTACAACGCTGGATTCGACAGCGCCCGATCTATCAACAAGGCTGGCGTTTAGTATGGGGGGCTTTCTGGGTCTGGCTACTCAGTGTGGTGCTGTTCTTTGGCTATTTGTACTGGCAAAGCCTTCACACCCAACCCAATCCGAATACGCAGGCGATTCTGATATTAGGCGGTGGTATTCAACACAACCAGCCAACGCCGACCTTGGCCAAACGCCTCAATGCCGGGGCTGCGTTGGCCAAGCAGCTGCCACAGATTCCAATTATCGTCAGTGGTGGCGCCGCTTTTGGGAATCAGTGGACTGAAGCCGAAGTGATGGCGCACTATTTAACAGAGCAGCATCATCTTCCGAAAACACGGATTCTATTGGAAGCACGCAGCACCAGTACCGCTCTGAATTTCCACAATTCCAAGGCCTTGCTGGCACAACACGATATTCAGCTCAGTGATCCGATTGCCGTGGTGACCAGTGATTTTCATTTACCGCGTGCGCTGGCCATTGCCCGCAAACAGGGCTATCAGCAGCCCTTGCCCTATAGCGCTCCTACACCACTCTATATTCGCTATAACTCTTGGTTACGCGAATATTTTGCTTATGTAAGTGGTTGGCTACTCAATGAATATTAATACGCAATAAAGATTAATTAAGGCGAATGGAACGTGGCGAAGGCAGTTGCAGGTTTTTATAGACCTCAGGTTTTTGCAAATAAATCTGGTAAAGATAGTTTTTAATATCCAGCAGCAGCTTTTCCGGTGCCACCAGCACATTCTGCCCTTCAGGACTAAGATTCATCGACACCAGTGTGCTTTCCTGTCTTAAAAATGGCAGGACTTTTTCAATAAAATCTTTAAAGCTGACTTCCTGAATATCGTAATTTTCCCAGTTGTCTTTGACCAGTAGCTTGGCCAGACTTTTATTTTGCCAGACTGCAAAAGCACGCTGTCCGGTGGGTGTGGCACATAATGCCCAGCCATCATGATACAGTGCAAATACTTGTCCCTGGCTGACCATAATTTCAATAAACTGTTTATAAATATCTTGAACGTTATAGCTTGAAGTTTGAGATTTAGACGCGGCCTTGCGTTGATATGGATTGCGCATAGATCATCCAGTCCATTTTATTGTTTTATAATGCTGGGATTCTATGGAATATTTAAGATTTAGGCAAGAAAGATATGGTGGGCGCTGACGGGATCGAACCGCCGACATTCTGCTTGTAAGGCAGACGCTCTACCAACTGAGCTAAGCGCCCTGATTAAGATTGTCAATCTTGAGTCCACTATAAGCTCAGGAAAC